>Ga0209624_10000074_pt1 | contig 93160 bp, 79 predicted proteins | sample JacPinW_OM2H0_O1_FD_188565 | JGI IMG/M metagenome (GOLD analysis project Ga0209624, IMG submission 188565) | Forest soil microbial communities from Algoma, Ontario, Canada - Jack Pine, Ontario site 1_JW_OM2H0_O1 (SPAdes) (version 2) | ecosystem: Environmental > Terrestrial > Soil > Boreal... | reverse complement strand
CCTGTCCACCAGTCCTCCCTTGGGGCGGCTAAGCCCGAAGCAGAGTCCACGGTATACGGTTTTCGCTAGGGTGGGGCCAAATCAAAGTATCGAAGGGGGCCAAATCAGAGTATCGAAATCATATGTCTGCCAAATTGTGTGAGTTCCAAATGCAATTCCAATTTTGGCGGTGGCCTTTTCCCAAATCTCTCTTCAATTTGGAAATACTCCATCGGAAATGTTCCAGAGCCAATTCGCTGGTAGAACTTCCAGTCTTTCCTTGAACGTCGCGGTGATCCTTCCGACGGGGGTATGTGCACAACTACAAAACCTGATCTGGAGCCACCCGGATCATTGACCTCAGCCACCTGAACGCCTTCGATACCCGGTTCCACAAGTTGTCCCACCAGATCAAGAATCCTCGATTTCACTGCGGAGGTGTCTGCTACGGGCGCAGCCGATTCGATCAAATCCGGTTCATCCTTGGATGTTGCCCTGGCGCTCATGCCAACGAGGATGACTCCACCCTCAGCGTTGGTCAGTCCGCAAGCCGCTTTTGCCAATACCTTCTGCGCGTCCGCGTCGCTGGCGGGCCACACTTTGCAGTCGAAGTGAACGTCCTCCGATTGACCTATCAGCGCTCGGATGGAGTTCGGCGATTGCAAGTTTTGGAAGAGTTCCTCTGCGCGGTTCACATGAGCTGGCATGATAGGATTCCAGCCATACAAGCACGGTGCAAATCCCTAGACTTGCACCGTGCGCTAGAATGTTGTTGTGGATGCTAAGGTAGTTCCACATGGGGCCGTATCCGCCGTTTCTGATCAGGACGCAGCGGACGGCCCTTGTTGTTGCTTGGTTACCGCCCCGTTCAGCATGGAACCGTAAGCTCTGACGGGACTATGGCGTTAATTTCATCAACGTTTTCACCTCAATTTTCTTTCTGAACAGAATTCTCATTGGGTAACAACTTTCGATTCCGCCTTGCCAGCGCTGGCGGAAGATTCAGAACGTGCGAACCATTCTCCCTTTTCGGTCTTAAACGCCAAACCCTTTTCTGCCAGATTTTGGAGCAAAGCGTATACGTAGGGGCGTCGGGAAATTGGCGCACCAGATGCCTTTAGTGCCTTGAATAGCGGAACTGGGTACATCCCCTTGGGAAGCTGACGAAGCAACATTTGATAGACCAAATCTGGCAAATCTCGCGCCCGTATAACTTCCGCGATCGTCGTTTTCGCCTGGATAGCGATCATGGTTCCGTCTTTTCCTACGGAAACAATGTCCGCGCCAAAACCCGCCTCGCCTTCGTCTTCTAGCACAGATATGACTGCTTCACGCTGCGATTCGCGCTTCCGCACTATTTCGCGAAGATGTACGAGATCGTCATCTATGCAAGAGAGAAGTTGCTTCGCTAGTTCTTTAGTCGACATGGAATCGAACCTCTAAGTTGGTGACTGAGTATCGCACGGAGTTCGATTCTGAACAAGTTTTGCCTGTGGAAATCTTGATTTATACTCCAAAAGTTCGAAAATTATTTATAATTGAACCGGCAGTTTCAGGAGGTAGCTGCCGTCTCTATGCTGACAAAATTACTGCCTCTATTGCCCAAACACCCATGGACAGCGGGATAACCACCAGGCCGGGATGCCGGGGAAGCCGGTTGGCGACCGATCCGCCAAAGTGCCGAGGTAGATGTGGGAGCGCGGCAGTGTATAGAGGGAGCGAGAGATCGGGGTCTCGCCCCCATCTCAATGTGTCCAAATTGGGACACGCCGCGTCAAGTACTGACATGCTGGTTTGCGGTGAACGGAAAGAGGGTCGCCGAGCAAAAAAGACGAAGGAGAATCCCAAGCGAATACAAAGTTCCCCGCCTTTGGCGAGGAAACGGGTCTCGGAGCGCGCGCCAGGTGTGGAGTGGGCCTGAACACGAGGAATTGAATGAGCGCTTACGTCTATCAGGAATTTCCAAAGGTAAAGTATCACCCTAAGCTGGGCACGAAGACAGTTCAGAATGCCGACGAAGAGAAAGCCTTGGGCAAGGGCTGGTATAACAATCCGGGCGAGTTCCCGAAGCCCTCGGGCATCGTTGCCGCTTGGAATCGCCTGAGAGCGGAAACTTGGAGCAGAAATGACAAGATAGCTGTTGTAGCTGTGGTGGTCACCATCCTCCTGGCCGTCGTTGCGCTGCTCACTCCTGAGATTCGCAGAACCGTCGGCTTGGACAAGCCTGTACCAGTTCCCATTGCTACGCTACAAGGCCAAAGCCCCAAATCTGAATTGCCGTCCAATCCGGCCACGGCAGAACCGCCGGTCATTAACCAACCTGCTGGTGCCGTGGCCCAACCCGCGCCGATACCGAAAAAGCATCGAAAACGGGCTTCAGCCGCGCCTGGAAGTCAAGATAATTCAGTTCACATTGATGGAGGCAGTAAGGTTCAACAAGAAAGCAGCGGTGATTGTTCCCCGAACATAATCGGGGGTGCCAACACTGTGAACTGTGGGCCACCAGAACCCAAAATTAATTGGTATCTGAGTAAGCAATGGATCAGCAAGGGTGTTGCCATTACCGAAATTGTTTTTACCCTCGATCACAGTATAGAAATACCGGCTTTTAGGGCTAAATGTGATCGTCCTTGCAAAACGGATTATGCGTGGCCGGTCGATGGTGGGGGTGTTTCCACGAAGCTGCTTCACTGGGATGACCATCCAAACTTCGCGGGAGTCGATTTCCTTGCTCCAAGGCCGTTAGGGGCCGGAGTGAGAATTCTGTGGGTAATCGAGTCACTTGACCCAAATCCGGTTCAGGTAATTACTCTTAGCGTAGCCGATGAATAACAAACTCAATGTTTTGCGTCCTATGCGCTTTGTCTACCAATTTAGTAGACTTGGGGGCAACTTTGGGGGCAGCTAGGTCCGAATGGGTGGTTTTTGACCCTATTGATTGGCTGCAAATCGCTGAAAACTATCAGAGGGGGTAGGTTTCGGTTGCCTTAAAAGGGCGTTGCTCTACCAACTGAGCTACGCGCCCTCACCAGTTAAAGATCCCCCACAACAGCTCTTTTTTACTTAATCTTAAGAGCCCTTGCTGAGGTGGCGGTTGAACTTGTGAATGCGCTGCCGACGGCTTCGGAATCTATCCAAATCTAAATTATTTCGCCGCGATTGCTCAGGCACGCTGTTCTACCAAATGGTGCCGTCCGCGAAAGAATAGTCGATCCCGGCAGACCAGTGGCTGCAGCATCAGACGGTGACGCCTGCGACTCAAAGGCTATACACTCTGCATTGATGTCACCCTTTGGCTTATGCGGCGCTCGGCCGCTGCTTGCGATTTTCGCGATTTGTATTGGCGTGATCGCTTCGCCGCCTCTCGGTCGCGCGGCAAAGAAAAAAGACTTACCGACCGTGCGCTGGACGTCCGGCGCGCCTGGTTGCACCTTCGAACCAACCGAGGATGGGCACTACCGCTGGACAATGACCGGACATGATTTGAGCATAGCGCTCGTCGTCGATTCTCAGGAACTGGCAAAAAGCCGTCATCGCTTCTACCGCCTCCTCGGCGCATTCGTGAGTGTGACGTATTCCGGCAAGGACAAATTTGAATTTCCAGCCGACGTGCGCGTAGACTTCGTCCGTCATCACGATGTTTTCGAGGGGCTTGAGAATCCCGCGGAGCTCTCCAACCGATTGCAAAACGATATCGACACGAAGGTCTTCGAAACCGAGCGCCAGATCAAGAAAGACCCAAAAATTGTGGACGAGAAAACGGCTCTCTTACGCGAATACGAAAAGGTCGCCGCCGAGTTCATCGAGTTTGTAAGCACCCAAACCCTCGATCCCAATACGGTGACGCTAAGTCCGGGCAATCCTGAAGCGCACGGCTGGGTCTTTTTCGCAACCAACAACAAGTGGATCGGGCCATGGAAAGAGCGGGAAGATTTCATTATCAGCGTCTATATGAAAGATCAAATCTGGCAATTTCCCTTCTCGCTGCCGCCGGCCGAGGGAGGCCTCATCCTGCGAAAACCGCCTGACTAAGACGCAGCTAGCACGCTATGCAATATGTGCTACAGTTCGGTGCTGATGGAGTCGACTCCAAAAGCCGGGCCAGAAGCCGCGAAACCTCAAACCGTGTTCTATTGTCCGGTGTGCGCTGCGGAAGTCAGCGATCCGCTGACTTGCGGCGATTGTTCGGCCGTAATCTGCCGTCGTTGCGGCACGCCTCTGGAATCTTCCGATGAATTGGCCATGGGATAGAGCCGGCAATCAGCATTCGGCTTTTTAGCGGCTTTTTAGCGGTTGACAAGTTCCCATCAGAGGCACAAGCTTTCAGACAATTTGTCGCCGACTCCCCCGCGCGGAACTTGGCTCGGGGCAGGACCTTTCGGCTTCCTAGAGGAGGATTTCCATGTCGAAAATTTCCCTATCGAAGATTTCCACGTCGAATTTCACGAAGCTCGTAATGTTGTTCGCCCTATCGGTCATGATCGTCACGCTCTGCGCGAGCGCCACCGCGCAACAGCACCTCACCGGCACCCTGCCTGACGGCGCGACCTACGTCATCGATGTCCCCGCGGTATGGAACGGCACTCTGCTTCTGTACAGCCACGGATATGTCACGCCCGGATCGCCTAACCCCGCAGAAGACGTGGGCGATCCGCTTACCGGCGGTTATATGCTGGCGGCGGGGTACGCGCTCGCCGGTTCGTCTTACGCAACCACGGGCTGGGCGGTTCAGCAGGCGATTCCGGATCAAATTGCCACGCTCGATGTTTTTCAGAGCCTGGTTGGAAATCCCACGGCGACGATCGCATGGGGGCACTCTCTCGGCGGCATGATCACTGCCGGATTGGTCCAGGAATATCCGACTCGTTTTAACGCGGCGCTGCCCATGTGCGGCGTGCTGGCTGGTGGCGTGGGTATTTGGAACGGGTCGCTCGATGCTGCCTTCGCCTTCAACACGCTGGTGGCAGGCGGGTCTTTGCAAGTCGTCGATATCACGAATCCCGACCAGAACTTGACCAACGCCGAAGACATACTCGCTGGCGCTGCAACCACGCCTCAAGGGCAAGCGCGGGTGGCATTGACTGCGGCCCTCGGAGACTTGCCCGGCTGGTTCGATCCCACCTCTCCGGAACCAGCGCCCAACGACTACCCAGCCCAGATAGCGAACCAGTTTCTATGGCTGTCGGAAGTGGACTTCCCCTTCCAGTTTGCTCTGCGCGCCGAGTTGGAGGCCCGCGCCGGGGGCAATGTTTCGTGGAACACCGGCGTGGATTACGAAGAGCTGCTGAAGCACTCGGTCGATTATGCGGAGGTGCGAGCGCTCTACGCCGCAGCCGGATTGAGCCTGAAGGCGGACCTTGCGACACTACAACACGCCCAGCAAATTCACGCCGATCCGAGCGCAGTGGCTTACTTGAGCCAGTACATCATCTACAACGGCCAACTCCCGTTCCCGGTGCTGACGCTGCACACGGTTGGCGATGGACTCGTGCCCGTCGAAGACGAGAGCGCCTATCGTAGGGTTGTTGACGAGGCGCACGACAGCCCTATGCTGCGTCAGGTATTCGTGCATCGCGCCGGTCACTGCGCGTTTACCCCGGCGGAAACCATTACCGCGCTCGAAACCCTTGACCTGCGCCTGACCACGGGAAAATGGCAGGACCTCAAGGCTCACGACCTGAACCACGAGGCCGATCTCCTGGGCTCTGGCTACAATGTTTACATCAATGGCGGTTCGTTGGTGCCCACGCCGCCGGCTTTTCTGAAGTTTGAACCCTTGCCGTTCTTGAGGATTTACGACGCTTTCACCCAGTGAAAAAGGGGAACCGGCGCGCGTATAAGAACCTAAACCGGCACAGAAGTCTTGCGCTTCGGATTGAAGAAGGGCAACGGTACGACGGTGGCCGTCGTCTTCTTGCGTTGCGCTTCGATGGTTAATTCCATTTGCAGGCTGGTTCCGGGCTGCGAATATTCGCTGCTCACGCTGGCCAGCGCGATCAACTTCTTCAGCAGCGGCGAAAAGGCTGTTGTTGTTGCTTTACCTACCTGCTTTTCATTGGCATAGACCGGCACCGCGACGCGAGATGCCTGACTGGGCGCGGCGGGGGACAGGCCGAACTTGTCGAACTGCTCTTCCACCTCCACCCAATCCACTTCGAGGCCGACTAACTGACGCGCCACGCCTTGCTTGTGATCACGCGCCAGCGCCCACTTGCCGATGAAGTTTTCTTTATCGAGATGCACCATCTTCGCGAAGCCTAACTCGTAGGGCGAATATTTCTGCGATGGTATGAGCGCTTTCTTTGAACTGATGTAATCGACTTCGATCAGCAGCAGCCCCGCTTCCACGCGCGACACATCGAGCGCCAACATTCCCGCCGCGTGAATATCAAATTGCTTGCCCTTATCCATCAGGGCGTCCCACACATGAATGGCGTCATCTCCGCTGCTCAGGGGAATCCATATTTCGTAACCAAGGTCGCCGGTGTACCCGGTGCGCGAAATGTCAACCGGCACGCCAGCGATCTTGCCCGAAGTTTTTCGGAAATATTTCAGATTGGCGATATCGGCCTCGGCCACGGTTTTCAAAAGTTTCGCAGAGGCTGGTCCCTGTAGCGCCAGCGCTGCGGTCTGCTCGGAGATGTCCTCGATCTGAACATCCATGTTCAGGCCATTCTGCCTAAACCAGCGCAAGCTCGGATCGGCGGCCGTCCAGCGATATTTATTTTCTTCGAGGCGTGTAATCGTGCCATCGTCGATGACCTTGCCATCTTCATCGCACCAGCAGGCGTAAATCACCTGCCCCACCACGACTTTGTTGATGTCGCGTGTAATCACGCGATTCACCAGTTTGGTCGCGTCTTTGCCGGCGATCAGATATTTATAGAGCGGAGAAATATCGATGAGCGCGCAAGCGTTGCGGATCGCGTTGTACTCGTGCTCGTGGTGCACTTCGTAGACGCTGACCGTGTAATACCCCGACCACTCGCGATAATTCAGGCTCTGGCAGAGAGCGAAAGTTCTTTCGTGAAATGCCGTTCCGATGGGCAAGGCAACCTCGCGGTGGAAGAATCTACGAAGCCGGATTATAAGCACGCACGGACTCTCGCAGCAAGCGCCGAAACGGGCTGACCACGAGTCAGGAATAACGCGTAAGTAGAGACAAGCCGAGACTTTCTCGATAGAATGGCGAGTCATTTCCTGTCCGGTTTCCCGGTCAACCTGGATCCATCGCTTTGGTTCAATCTGGTTTCGATTAATTTATGCCTGCCGTTGCGATCAGCAAGAAGTACGACGTAATCGTTATTGGCGGAGGCCACAATGGCCTCACGAACGCCGCCTACCTGGCCAAGGCAGGAAAGAAAGTGCTGGTGCTCGAGCGCCGCCATATTCTCGGCGGCGCCGCGTGCACGGAAGAAGTTTTCCCCGGCTTTAAGTTTTCCGTATGCTCGTATGTAGTTTCGCTACTGCGCCCAGAGATTATTCGCGACCTCGATCTTCCCCGCCACGGATTAGAAATTCTTCCGCTCGACGGCACTTTCACGCCCCTGCTGAACGGCGACCACCTGTGGCGCGTGAACGACCATGGCAAGACGTATCGCGAGATCGCCCGCCACTCGCGGGTTGATGCCGAGGCCTATGACGAATTCGGCAAGGCGATGCAGGCGATGTGCCGGTTCGTGAAACCGATTCTCAGCATGATTCCGCCCGACCCGGCGACGTTGAATCCACGTGAACTGATGAAGCTGCTTTTTATCGGGCGCCGCTTTCAGGGCATGTCGAGCGAGGATAAATACAACCAAGTCCAGCTCATGACCATGAGCGCCATCGACTTTCTCGATCAGTGGTTTGAGACCGATGTGCTCAAGGCGACGATGTCTGCGTCGGGCATCATCGGAACTTTTCTGGGCGTGCGCTCTCCCGGCACGGCTTACGTTTTGCTGCATCACTACATGGGCGAGATTGATGGCGCATTTCGCGCGTGGGGATTCGCCCGTGGCGGCACGGGCGCGATTTCGAATGCGATTGCCGACGCTGCTCGCGAGGCTGGGGTTGAAATTCGCACTGAAGCGCCGATCGCAAACATCATGGTTAAGAATGACGTCAAGAACGGGCGCGCCATTGGCGTAGTGCTCGCGAACGGCGATGAAATATATGCCGACGTCATCTCCTCCAGTGTCGATCCGAGACTCACGTTTACTAAGATGATCGAGCCGGGGAATCTGCCCGACGAATTCATGGAAGGTGTAAAACGCTACAAGTTCCGCGGCTCTTCTGGCAAGGTCAACATGGCACTCGATGGCTTGCCGAATTTCAAATGCATGCCCGGAGCCGGAGCTCACCTGCGCGGCGCCATCTCGATTTCGCCGAGCGTGGAATACATGGAGAAAGCGTACGACGAAGCGAAATACGGACACTGGTCTTCCCATCCCTACATCGATATGGTGATTCCGACCCTGACCGATACATCGCTGGCGCCGCCGGGTAAACACATTCTTTCCTGCTTCGTACAGTACGCGCCCTACAAGCTCGCGCCGGGTCTCGATTGGGATACGGAGAAAGAAAAATTCGGCGACAACGTGGTCAACACGATTGCCGAATACGCGCCAAATATTAAAGACATGATTCTGCACCGCCAGGTGGTCACTCCGCTCGATCTTGAACGCACTTGGGGATTGAGCGAAGGCAACATCTTTCAGGGTGAACTCTCGCTCGAACAATTATTTTTCCTGCGTCCGGTTGCAGGATGGGCGCAATTCCGGTCGCCGATCAAGAATTTATACATGTGTGGATCGGCCACGCATCCGGGCGGCGGAATCATGGGCGCTCCCGGACGATTAGCGGCGCTGGAAATTTTGAAAGACGGGGCAGCCTAATGCCCGCAGAAGGATCGGCAACGGAAACCCGTGATGTGGTCATCGTCGGCGGCGGCCACAACGGCCTGGTCACCGCCTTCTATCTCGCCCAGGCTGGATTCAAACCGCTTGTCCTCGAACGGCGCGCCCAGGTGGGCGGCGCGGCCATCACCGAAGAATTGCATCCCGGCTTCCGTTGCTCGACGCTAGCGCACCTCCCTGGCCCGCTGCGCGCCGACATCGTGCGCGACATGCAACTCGAGCAGCATGGACTGAAATTCACGACGCCTGAAGTCAGCACCATCTCCTTGCTGCCCGATGGCCGCGCACTCATCCTTTACGCCGACGCCAGGACAGCGGTGGAGGAAATCGCCCAATGGTCCCAGAAAGACGCTGCCGCCTATCGAGAGTTCGGTGCGGCGCTCGGTAAGATTGGCAAAGTTATTGGCCAAGCGCTGGCGCTCACTCCGCCGAACATTGACAACCCCAGCGGCGGCGACCTCTGGGGAATGTTGCAAACCGGCCGGTCGATTCGAAATTTAGGCAAGAAAGATCTGTATCGCGTGCTGCGTTGGGGACCGATGGCCGTCGCCGACCTGGTCGCTGAATTCTTTGATACCGAACCGCTGCGCGCGACCATCGCCGCGCGCGGCATCTTCGGAACATTTCTCGGCCCCTGGTCGGCGGGCAGCGCGCTCGTACTTCTCTTGCGCGCCGCTGCCGATCGAGCCGCTGCTTCGTCTCCCGCGGGTAGCGTGCAGTTCCCTGCCGGTGGGGCCGGCTCGATTACTTTGGCTATGGCGGCAGCGGCGAAACAAGCGGGTGCGGAAATCCGCACCAGCGCCGACGTCGCTGAGATTCGCGTGAGTAATGGCGTCGCAACCGGAGTGATCCTTACATCCGGGGAAGAAATTTTCGCGCGCACCGTCGTCTCGAACGCCGACCCCAAACGCACGCTTATGCGCCTCGTAGATCCCGCGCATCTCTCGCCGGACTTCATCCAAAAGATCAAGAACTATCGCTGCGTGGGCACCCTCGCGAAAATCAATCTTGCACTCTCCGCGCTCCCGGATTTTACGGCGCTCAAACGCAAGGCCAATGGCAACCTGCTCCGTGGACGCATCCAGATCAGCCCGGAGATCGATTACCTGGAACGCGCTTTCGACGAATCGAAGTATGGCAATTTCTCGCGCAATCCTTATATTGAAATTACGTTCCCTTCTCTCTCCGATCCATCGCTCGCTCCGGCCGGACAGCATGTGATGTCGATCTACATGCAATACGCGCCCTACAAATTAAGAGATAGCGGCTGGGAGAGCCAGCGCACCGCCCTGGGCGAAACTGTGGTTAAGACAATCGCGCAATACGCGCCCAATCTGCCGCAGCTCATTCTGCGCCACCAGATCATCACACCGAAGGATCTCGAAGAAACCTATGGCCTCACCGGAGGCCACATCCTTCACGGCGAGCTCGCGCTCGATCAGTTCTTCACCATGCGCCCGCTGCTTGATTGGGCACGTTATCAAACGCCAATAGAACGCCTCTATTTGTGCGGCAGTGGAACCCATCCTGGCACCGGACTTACCGGCGGCTCTGGCGCGAACGCCGCGCGCGTAATTGTTAAGGGGCTGAAGAAATAGTTGGCGGCGCCTGCCACTTCTTGGGCGACTCACCGCGTTACTGAAGTACTCGACAGATGCACGATCCTCATGGGGCGGCTCTCCATCCCAGCCTTTTCCGCACCAAAATTAAACACACACGAAGCGGAGTAGTAGTGCCATCACTTCCGTAACCAGGTAACCAATTGCACTGCCTTCCCCTTTCAGTTTTACTAAAGACGGCCCTCATGTGAAGAATCTTACGGCCCGATCTCGAAGGAGCTGACTGTGGTTGAGGATCCCCAATGGGAACTCGCGTTGCTCGCCACTGTGCAGAGCTTCTACCGTCGTCTGCTAAGCGACCAGCTTGGCGGAGAGATGCCCGCGCCTGCCGAACTCGCCCCTGAGGTTATCAGCCGCACCAGCAACGTCCGCGCAACGCTCGACCAAATGCAGCTCTGGATCCAGGTTCTCGACATGGCGATCACCCCCGCCATGTTGCGCCTCGGTGTGCAATCTGATCTTGATCCGGAAGTGGCGGAAGCGCTGCTGCGCTACTTTGCGCGACATCGTGACGACTCCGGCGCCAATCGCGACAAGACGGATCTCGTCGCAACCTTTTTGTTTCGCCATCCTCGCGTGCCCGGTCAATGGGAGCGGCGCGGTTATGGCCTCGACGGCTCGATTCCTCTATCTCCGTTTGAAATTGCGCTGCTCGAAATCCTGTCGGAATCCGATGTGCCCGTGCTGCCCGAAAATCACGTGCAACTGCTGCGCGAATTTGGTCCCTTGCTCGACCAAGCCAATCGCTTCCAGGATTTCAGTGCGCTCATGGACTCGGGCATCATCCAGCGCGTTCGCGAACTCAAATCTTCGCTCGGCGAATCAATCTATCATCCCGGAGTGTTGGCCACGCTCGCACCCTACAACGCTGCATTCGGCGACCGTTTCCACTCGCTTTTTGCGGCTGCCGCGGCGGAGATCAAGGATTTCGCAAGACGCCTCGAGGAACTGGGCGGCAGCATTCTCAGCACCGTTGACGGCGTTGAAGTAACGGTCGAGCACGTAGCCGCGTTGAACCAGCAGGCATTGTTAAGGGTCGACTACGGATCGGCTTTGGAGAAATTCCGCCGCGTTTCTCGATTGAAGAAAGAATTAGAGCGCAGGCCACCCATCCGGCGCACGCATCCAGACCACACGCCTTCAGCGCACGCTGTGGGCGCTGGGGGAGCGGCAGTCGCTCCGGCGCTGGCTGTGAAGTACATTCCCGCCGCCATCACGCCGCAGGCGCTCTCGGTCGAAGAGGCCAAGCTGCGACGAGTGGAAGAATCGGTCCGCGTATTCGTGCGCGTCGCCGATCCCAAGTTCCGCCAGATCGTACCCATGCGCTATTTCAACCTTATGCTCAACACCGCCGAGGTTGAAGCTTACACCGCAGACTATCTTGAGCAACCAGGCCCCCGGGCGGATGCTGCCCGCATGTTACTTCGCCTGGTCGCGGTGAACGCGCGGCTCACCACCGAGATGGAGGAGTTCAAGCGCTCGCGCAATTCGCGCTCCGTCTGGAAACTGCACGCCGATTCACTGGTGGTTCTCATCGATCTCGCCAAGCGGCTAGCGGAAGCTGTGGATCGACTCGCCTTAACAGTCGGCCAGCAAGCAGAAACGCAGGCAAACAGCGAACCGCTCCGCAATTCTCTCGATAAACTGCGCGAACGCACCGCCGAGGCGGCAAAGCTTATCGCCGAAGCATAAGAACCGGCGCCCACGTTGCTTCCTTTTTCTCTGGAGTGCTATGTTCCTGGCAACTGATCTTCTAAGGTCTGCGTAATCGACTCAATTGAGGTGGGCCGGCTAAGTTCTCGGATCTCTTGATCTGCCATGATGTTTTGCAGACCCATTTTCCCGCAAATTGCATGCACCATCTGTAACACCTTCGTAATTTCCTTCTCTGCCAACAAATCGACTTGCAAATTCAGATGGTCGCGACGCTCACCTCGGCGCATCATGCGGTTTTGACGCATGAGTATGAAACTGGAGAGAATAACCGCTTCTATGGCAACAATCACTCCGAGAAGCTGAAACGGGTACGGGTCGAACGGTCGGATGCTCGGAACCTTGCCGTTATTCACCAGCAGCCACGCGATCAAGAGCAAAAGGTGAAGCACAACAAAAAAAAGGCTGCCCGCGAAACTTCCCACCGCATCGGCGAGACGTTCCGTGGCGGACCTACGGTCTAGCGCTTCTTCTTCCTGCCTCACAATCGAGTCGATGTGCGATTGGCTCGGTATGGAATTTTCGCTCATGCACTAAGCCTCTTGAACATAGCATACGCCGCTCGTCTGCTCGGGTTGCAACCCTCGGGAGCGATTAGCCGATGTCAGTCCAAAAAGGAAGGGACAGGCTGTGTGCCCGTCCCTTTATACGAACCTAGCATTCTTTCGCGCGAATCTAAACCGCACCTCGCACTCAGTGAATATCGAACTGCTCCTGATGCAGCGCCGGGTCCGATTTCACGATGATCGTTTTCTTAGTGAGTTCTTCCATCTCGGTCAGCAGCTTCGCATTGTTCGCCTTCAGCGCTTTCGCAACCTCTGGGTTCACTCGCAGCATAACGTCGCTGTGCTCGAGATGATTTGCGATTTTGCGCATCTCGACATAAACCTCGTTGCAGATCGTGCTCACCGATTTCACGAATCCGGTGGATTGGCAATAAGGGCAAGGCGACCCGATCGTCCGCTCCAGCGACTGCTTCACGCGTTTGCGAGTGATCGCCACCAGGCCGAAATCATTGAACTGCAGAACCTTCGACGGCGCGCGATCGAGACGTAGCGCCTCTTCGAGAGCCTGCATCACTTTTTGCCGGTTACGGCGCTCGTCCATGTCGATGAAGTCGATGATGATGATGCCGCCGAGATCGCGCAACCGCACCTGGCGCACGATTTCCTTGATCGCATCGACGTTGGTTTTCACGATCGTGTCTTCAAGGCGAGCGGTTTTCCCAACGTACTTGCCGGTGTTCACATCGATCGCAACCAGAGCTTCGGTCTGATTAATGACGATGTAGCCGCCGCTCTTCAGCCAGACTTTTGATTTGAGCGCTTTATTGATTTCCTCGTTCAGGCCGAATTGATCGTAGAGCGGCGTCTCCTTGGTGTAGAGCTTGACGCGCTTGACCAGAGCGGGCTGGAAGCGATTGGCAAAGCGCACGATACGTTCGTACTCCTGCTCGGTGTCAACCCAGATGACGGAAAAATCCGAACTCACCTGATCGCGCAGCACCCGCTCCACTACGCTCAGGTCGTGGTAAATAAGCGCTGGAGCCTTGCTGCTCTCAGAACGTGTCTTAATCTCGCTCCAGAGATTTTTCAGAAAACGAATGTCAGCTCGCAATTCTTCATCCGTTGCACCCGCTGCTGCCGTGCGAACGATGAAACCGCCACCTCCATTCTCACGCTCGCTCTGGATGATTCGTTTCAGCCGCAGGCGCTCTTCTTCGGACGAAATCTTGCGCGATACGCCTGTGTGATTCACCGTCGGCATGAAAACCAGAAAGCGTCCCGGCAGCGCTATGTGACTAGTGATGCGAGCGCCCTTCTTGGCAATCGGCTCCTTGGCAATTTGGATCAGAACTTCCTGTCCCTCTTTGAGAAGTTCGCTGATCTGCGGCACTACGCGATTCTCGCGGCCGCGAAAGCGCCGTCCACCGCGGCGCCCGCGCCCGCGATCGAATCCGCGCTCTGGCCCGCGACGCTGCGTCCTCTGCAATAACATTGCTTCCGGCGCCGGACCGCGAACTTCCGCGCTCGCATCGATGGTGCCGTCGCCAATCGCTTCCGCCTCGAGCAGCGCCTCCGCTTCCGCCTGCGCCTCTTCCAGTTCCAACTCCTCCGCCTCCCGCTCTTCCGCCTCGAGTACCGCTTCAGGAACAACTTCGCCATTTGTTGGCGGTTCGCCGCCGACGGGCTCACTGCCGGCCGCTAAACCGGGAGCAACTTCGGCGACGGCAGATTCTGAGGCTCCGCCGGCTGCTCGCGTTTCTACCTCGAGCAACTCGTCTTCTTCAAAGCCTGCGTCGTCTCCCGGCTCTTCACCGTAGGACGCAAGCTCAACTTCTTCCTCTTCGATCTCTTGCTCCTCCACGGAGCCATGCACGGCGCCATGGATAACCGAGTGCTTGGCTTCGCTTCGGTCGTCGTGAGCAACCTCGGCGAAGATCTGCGGAGTTGTCTCGGCTTCCCCTGAAGTTTCATGCCGCTGCGTCTCGCCAACCACAGGCGGCGGAGCAGAATATGCTTCGGCGGTGCGCCCGTCGTTCCGTGCTTCCGCGATATCTGGCGATGCGCCGACCGAGGCACTGTGGGCATCCTCATCGAATTCAGCGTGCGGTACATGGTCGTGCTGTTCGTGCAAAGGCTCGGCGACATCCGCCGCGAAGATAGGCTCATCCTCGGGAAAGTTCGCAGCGATCGAGGCGGGCACGGGAATAGCGCTAGTCGCGGAGGGGGTTTCTCGGGGCGCAGCCGCTGGTTCTGAAGCGAAACCTGGACCCTGATTCTGACTCAGACGCTGGTACTTCGAGATTGACTCACCGGGCAGCACAATCGGTTGATATCCCGGGGGTGGTCCGTAATCATAGTCGCGGCCCACGCGACTGGCGGGCGCTGAACGCTGGAATCGTGAATCGGAGCCGCCACGTCCCGGACGGTCGCCGCGGTTGAATCGGTCGCTTCTTACTTCTCTTCCTTCGCTCCTCGTTTCGCTTCCTCGATTTTCATCACGAGGTTCGTGCCGAACTTCGCTGGCAGTTTCAATGCGCCCCTCCGGACGCGGCTCGCTTCGAGTCTGCTCGGAACGCTCGCCGCGTCCACCCCGGTCGCCGTTTTCTCCACGGCGTCCGCGGCGTCGACGACGACCGCGAAAATCGCGCGGTGCGCTCGGCGCACTGCCCACTTCCGCAGTTGGGGCCACCGGCTCATCTGCTTCGTCCGCGGCGCCCATAGCCTCGCCATCAAGCGCAGACCCCGCCTCTAACCCGCTGCGCGGGCGCGCCTCACTCACCGGGCGATTGGCGGGGATCGCTTCATCCAGGTCTTCATCAGTTTGTTCCAGGTCCATGAAATCGGAGACGTAGAGGAACGCGTCGCGTTCCAGGCCAATATCCACAAAGGCCGACTGCATGCCTGGCAGCACGCGTGTGACCCGGCCTTTATAAATCGAGCCGGCTAGGGTGTATTCGTTTTCTCGTTCGAGGTAAATTTCCGCGAGTTGATCATCTTCTGTGATCCCCACTTTGGTTTCGTGGGGCGTGGTCGATACATACAATTCCTTGTTCATTTCTACTCCGGTTATTCGCACCGGACCAGAAGCGCAAGGCGGACCAACGGATCGATAGCGTTCAGCGCCGCTCCGGGTAGGAGCGGGCGCGGTCCCCAAGAAAAAGTACTTCCCGGAACCTACACTGCAGCAGTGAATTGTTCTTGCTAGTCTGCACTGATCGCGTAAAGCCTTCCGTCAGGTCTGTGGCCACAACTCTCTGATTCCACTGAGAGGGCCGTTCCCCGCCTGACTGACTTCAATCCTGTCCGGCTTTGACTTCTGCCGGCATTCTGCCCTCCTTTTTCGCGAGGGCCTTCGTAATCTTGCTTTTTTACTTGAATCTTGTTCATGGCGCCGTTTTCGCTGTAGCAAAGGCGCCCCAACTTCTACCGATCCGTCTCAGTTCACGAAGCGGCGCATCCGGACGTTCATTACAATTCCGAGCGCCAAAAACATGAAGAGAACGGACGACCCACCGTAACTCATGAGTGGCAGAGGTATTCCGGTGACCGGCATAAAGCCAACCACCATGCCGACGTTGACCAGAATGTGAAAGCTAAGCACAGCCACCACACCCATCACCAGAAATGCCCCGGCGCGGTCGGGCGCCGTTTGCGCATTCTGGGTCAACCGCATCAGCACTATAAAGTATAACAGGAGAACCGCCAGAGCTCCCACAAAACCATGTTCCTCTGCGAACGCGGCAAAAATGAAGTCGGTCTGCGGCACCGGCAAAAACGCGAGATGCGTCTGCGATCCCTGCCTGCTCCCCCAGATTCCACCCGACCCCACCGCAATCAACGACTGATTGACTTGATACCCGGAGCCCTGACGATCCGCGTCCGGATTCATGAAACTCGTCAATCGTTCCTTCTGATACGACTTCAACTTCATCCAAGCGACAGGCACCAGCAAGCCTGCAATCATCACCACAATCAACGCCTGCTTCCAGCGCAGTCCGCCTAGAAATAGACCCATGAGCGCCACGGGGAGATAGGTGAGGGCGGTTCCGAGGTCGGGCTGCGCCAGCACCATGAGCATCGGGAAACCGACGATCGCGCCCGCTTTCAGGAAATCCGCCCAGGACAACTCCCGCTCATGCAAATCCGAGAAGTACTTCGCAACCGCCAAAATCAGGATGAGCTTTACCCACTCCGACGGCTGAAAATGCCCACCACCAGGCAACTTGACCCAGCGCCGTGCGCCCAGGTACTTTTGCCCGAAGAGAATCACCGCAATCAAAGAGGCTAGCGACGCGACATACATCCAGTGGATTTGTTCAAGGATCGCTTGATAATTAACCAGGCTGACCAAGAACATGGCACCGAGGCCAGCCAGTATCCAGTAGATTTGCCGAATGTGGGATCCCGCAAATTTTGTGTGCTCGGTCGCACTGTGGATCTGCAGCACGCCTAGCGCGCAGATCGCGAGCACGAAGCCCATCAGAACCCAATCGAAATCTCGGTAGGAAACGTAGCGCGACATGGATTCAGTCGCCCACCCCAGAATACCTTGGAGAGAAAGTATTCAATACAAAACTTAGCGTCCGAATCACTCGCAAGGATTCGTCGGGCACGCCGGGCTCACGGGAGCCGCCGAGCGCGTCCATATCCAGACCGCAACCCCGCCCACGACAACCAGTCCACCAACCACCACCGGCGTTGAACTCATGATTCCGCCACTGGCTGCGGTCATTGCTCCTGCCGCGCGTCGCTTTTTCTTCTTCTTCTTTTCAGCGTCGGTCGTATCGTCGCGAGTGGTTTCCTGCCCTTGCGTAACCGTAGTCGTAGTTCCCTTGTCGTCCTGAACCGTGACGTCGCCCTTGTTGGCAGCGATCTGCACTCGCCCATCCACATCCTTTACCTGAAACTCAGTCCAGGTATCGGCCACCGGCTTAACAGTCACATCGCCGGCGCGCGCCGCCAGTCCGCGCGAAGTCGTAACGCGCACGGCGCCATGTTCCAGTTCTACCGCCGGCCCTTCAAATTTCACTAGCGAGTCGGCCAGCACCATGACACTCGAACCGTTCGATTGGATGCTAGCCGTTGAATCCGGACGCGTCTGCAACAAATCTCCCGAGAACACGGCGGCTGACTTCGGCACCACGCTCCCGTTCAGCCACGCCGCACCATTGGTGTACAGCATTGCCGATGGGGTCTCTCCCGCCAGCATCATCTGCGCCGGAAACAGGATCAACAGCAAACTGCACACAGCAGACCGAAGCCTTGACTGTGACATGGGTTCGGATCACTCCCGCACTTCTTGATTTTTGTTATCGTAAGCCGGTAAAGGGTTGCTGGTCAATGTCTTTTGTTCTTTCCCGTGCACTTTTGTGTTCGCACCCAGGCGCCCGCCGTCGGGTTCATCGGCCAACCACCCCAGCAGCATCTCACCCCTGATCCCGGCAACCTTCACATCGATCCATCGGTTGGCCTTGTGCTCGCCGGCAATTCTCAGCTTCAGATAATTGTCGGTCAGCGCCTCGGTGAAGTCCCCTCCACCCGAATTGAGAGTGATGGCCTTCACGGTTGTCCCCAACAGCATCTGCATAAACGCCGCTTTCTTCTGAGATGCAATTTCCCGCAGTTCGCGATTTCTTTCTCGCGCTACTCCGATCGCAATCTGCCCCGGATCTTCTGCCGCCGGGGTTCCTGGACGCGCCGAGTAGGTAAACACATGCAGATACGTAAAGGGCAGCTCTTCAATCATGCGCCGCGTCGTATCGAACTCCGCATCCGTTTCGCCCGGAAACCCAACCATCACATCGGCGCCGATTGCCGCATTCGGCATGGCCGCTCGAATCTTCAATATTTTTTCGCGGTAATGCCAAGGGCGATACTTGCGATGCATGCGCCGCAGCACCGCATCGCTCCCCGACTGCATCGGCACATGCGCGTGCTTCGCGATTCGCTTGGACGACGCCATCAACTCGATCAGCTTGTCGCTCCAATCCATAGGCTCGACCGAACTTATCCGCAGCTTCTCAAGAGAGGTGCGATCGAGTATCGCGCAAATCAGAGAAACGAGCCGATAGTCGTTCGTCGTTCGTCGTTCGGTGATCGACGGCGGCTGGCGATGATTCTGTGAATCGACGGGGGCTGGCTTGCCAACGACCGACGACCAACCACCAACCACCTCCAAATCCCTTCCCCACCGTCCCAAATTAATCCCGGAAATCACCACTTCGCGATAGCCGGCATCGACGAGGGTCCGCACTTCCTCGATCACGCGCTCTGCAGGCAGCGAGCGGCTTTGCCCTCGAACATGAGGAATCACGCAGAACGAACAGCGATTGTCGCATCCATCCTGCACCTTAAGATTTGGCCGCGTGCGCTCATTAGCCGCTTCAAATACCGGAGCCGCCAGCAATTCGGTGTGCGCAAAAATGTCGCCCACAAACACCTTAGGTTGTTCTTTCGCAAGTTGCCCCAAAACCGGGTACCCTACTGTTTCCCCTTCCTTGCGAAAGAGTGGGCCTTGCGGCTCGCCCACAAGCTGCGCCAGCGAAACAAATCCCTCCGAAGAAGAAGTCGCAATCTCCGCCACCTGGTGCTTGTGCGAATTGCCCACGACCCACGTCACTCCGGGTAGTGCTGCCAACTCTTCTGGCGCGCGCTGCGCGTAGCAGCCCGTCACGACAATTTTGCAATCCGGATTCAAGCGTTGCAGTCGCCGTATCGATGCGCGCGCATCCTTGTCGGCGCCCGAAGTAACCGTGCAGGTGTTCAACACCACAATCTCAGCGTCGCGCGCCGCTCCGGCCCGCTCCAACCCGCGCTCCAGAAACTGCCGCTCCAGCGCCGCCCCATCCGCCTGGGTAGCGCGACAGCCGAAATTCTCTATGTAGAAGCGAGCCACCCTCCTATACTAAATGAGCAGGCGCGCGACGGAACGATCTGAAGGAACGGATTCTGGTCTTCGCTAATCGGGCAAGGCGTCGGAGATGGCGACGTTGCCCATGACAAAGTTCTTCATCCCCAGGGGGCGCGCATGAAACGCCGCATTCTTCTAGTCGATGACGACCTCGCCGTCCTTCTGACGCTGAAGGCAGTCTTTGAACTTCACGGATTTGAAATCGAAACCGCCTCCAGTTCCACGGAGGCCTTTGCGCGCATGGAGTCCGACGTTTTCCATATGGTAATCAGCGATCTGCGCATGGAAACCGAAGAATCCGGTCTCGAGGTTCTCCGCCGGGCGCGAGGTCAGGCCTACAATCCGGCTACCGCGCTGCTCACGGCCCATCCACCATCCGGACAACACTGGCGCACAGAATATTCGGCTAGTGGTCTTCGCGAAAAACCAGTGGACGGCCAAAACTGCAATGGGGAAACCGCAGACTCGTTGCTCATCAAACCGCTAGGTACCAAGGATCTTTTGCGGCAGGTCGAAGCGCTGCTTATCAATCACGCTGACAAGCAGCAGCGCCGTCAAAATGCCGCAGCTAAGGCGCAGGAAAACAAGCGCCAGGCCGGTTGAGTGTGCCGTTGGCCCCACTTCCCCTTAGATATTCCGTTCGACGACGCTCCTTAGAGTTAGTCGAAGACCCCGGAGCGGTCAAAGAAATGATCAGGCGCTCGCGACCCGTCGCCCCTGAAAGCACTCGCGGCAAAGCACCGGCCGTCCTTGCGTCGGCCGGAACGGCACCGTAGTTTCTTTCCCGCACTGTGAACAGTTCGTCCGAGTCTCCATCTTCGCGTACGAGTGCCCGCGCGACTGTCCCGGCGACGACGCGCCAAGAACTGCTATTCGCTTGCCTTTGCAGTTCTTACAACGCTTTGGTTCATTCTTGAATTGCTTGTCGTGAAAGAACAGCTGTTCACCCGCTGTGAACACGAAATCCGTGCCACAATCGATACACTTCAAAACCTTGTCCTGGTATTCCATTGAAGAGGCGCTCCCATTACGCATGACCTGCTCATCACGGGAGACCCGAATAGGGAAGGATCCGGTTCACATCGTGGGCAGGAGATTTACATCCCCCTCATGCTGACCCCTGGATTCGGCCCGCCACGCGGTGTGCACCGCGCGGTTACTGATGATGATTTACCGCTCTCCAAGATCGCCGAACAACTTTCGGGAATTTAGGCAATCTCTCGTTTCGACCTTTGTTTCTGGTTTTGCTGTCTGTGGTCTAACTACTCTTGTGGGAGGCAAAACGGGCCGTCCAATCTGGATCAGCCCGTTTTTCCTTAGTCGTTTTTTCCTCAAGTGCTGGTTATTCGTTTGTTATCAATCTTGTTCCTTGCGTGCTTTCTTGCGGCTGCGCTTGCGAGCCAACGCTTCTTTTACTCGTTTTCTCTCGCCGGGCTTCAGGTAAAACGAGTGTCGCTTCACTTCCTTGATGATGTCCTCAGTCTGTACCTTCCGCTTGAACCGACGCAGCGCGTTTTCGAGGGATTCACCCTCTTGCAGTCGAACTTCAGCCAACGGGACTACACCCCCCCACCCGTCCTAAGTGGACCTGTTAGTTATGGCAAGCATTGCCCTGTTAAGTCAAGTAGAATGTGCAGAATTCTTCATCCCGGCTTCAAAAATTCAAGCGCAAGGATAACTGCATCGGCCGCGGCGCAAACGAGCTTCCGGGCTTGATAAGAGTTGTAGGTTGCTGATAATAAGCGGGATAGTAAGTACCGCCCAGGTTTTGCGTGTACTTAATAAACTGCCCTGCTGTACTCTGAAAACCGTTGTCGGTTATTGCTAACCTTTCATTGTTGCGACTAAAGAGGTTGAACGCGAACGACTAGCGACCAACGACCATCCACCGCACTCAATGTGCTGGAGCTGGGGCCGGAGCCGCCGGCTTCGCGCCGAAATCCACCTTCGGCACTACGCGCGACGCTTCCGTTGCCTGGAAATAAGCCGGGTTCTGCTTATATCCCGCCCAGCCCGCGTAGATGCTATTTGGGAACTGCAATACATAGGTGTTGTAATCCTGCAGCGTGTCGTTGTAGCGTTTGCGCTCGACAGCGATACGATTCTCCGTGCCCGCCAGTTCATCCTGCAAGCGCAGGAAATTTTCATTGGACTTGAGCTGGGGATAATTCTCGACCACCAGCAGCAACCGGCCAATCGCCCCATCCAACTGCCCGTTGGCGGCAATCTTATCTGAGGGAGTCTGCGCCGAGAGCAGCGCTGACCGCGCCTTGGCGATGTCGCCAAACACGGTCACTTCCTGCGCCGCATAGCCCTTCACCGTCTCGACCAGGTTCGGAATCAAATCGGCGCGGCGCTGCAGAACGATATCCACTTGCGACCATGCCGCCTTCACCGCCTGATCCTTCGCCACAAGATTATTTTTCACCCCGACATACTGCCCAGACAGCGCCAGAACAATCACCACGAGGACTATTACAACGATCAAGCCTTTGCTCATATCTTTCTCCCGAACAAAAAGTGAAGCGCCGCAAAACGCTTCTTAAATGATCATCCCTAACGTTTGTCATCTTGAGCCAAGCGAAGGGCCTGCTTTGGGTGCAACCCACCTCCACCTACGCCGCCGGATCGAGCATCTTGTCTACCGCCGCCGTCACCTGCTCGACTAACTTCAAATAGCGCGCAAACAGCTCATTCACTGGAATCGACTTCCGATCCTTCTTACGCTCGCGAATATCCAGCAGTTCCGCAAACACTCCAGTTTCGATCCCCAATTTGCTCCCGAGCGCGGCGGCCGCTTCCCTCTTTGAGCCCCCACCCGGATCGCCCAGCGCAATCAGTGCATGACGAAACAAGGTACCAAACGCGGGCAGCGACCGCAGCAACAAATCCCACTGCGCGTCCTTGTTGCCCGAGACCGTCAGTAAATGCTGCCGCAGCAGAATCGTCTTCTCCCTCAGCTCATACTCCAACTGCGCCCGATGCAAGCGCATCGGAACTTCCAGCGTCTTGAGAACATCTTCTCCCCAAAGCAAGCGATAGTGGCGACGCATATCGAGAAATTCGATGGAGAAAACGTCCGCCGACCGCCGCATCTCTTCCGCGCTCATCAGCAGCGGCGCCCGATGCTTCTGCTTCGCCCACCATTCCACCGCCGGAGAGAGCGCCTCGATCCGCGCGAAAGAAGTCTCGCCGAGGACGCACAGTAGATTCACATCCGAATGCTCGGAGACATAATCTCCCGCAGCTGCCGATCCATAAAGAATCACCGCCAGCAGATTCGTCCCCGCCGTCGTCCGCAGCCGCTCGACAAACTCGTCAATCAATTTTTCCGGACCCATTCCATTTCTCACTCTCTTAAACTCGCGGTCATCCTGAACGAAGCGAAGGACCTACGCATTGGACCGCAGCCAAACAGCACCCGCTTCGCTCGAAGTGACCCGGCAGACGCTTATGTGCAGATTACCAACTGCCGCTCGCTCCGCCACCACCTGAACTCCCTCCGCCAAATCCACCAAATCCACCGCCTCCTAATCCTCCACCGCCACCGCCGAAACCACCGAATCCGCCACCCCCATATCCGCCGCCCCGCCCGCCGAGATTGCTAAAAAGCATGCCCCACAACAACCCTGACCAGAATCCAGAACCACCCCGCGGGCCGCCACCCCGAAATATTGCGCGTAGGATTGGAAAAACGATAAAGAACAAAATGAAGATGACGAAAAGCACGGCGCCCGCTCCACCCGGCGCTGGCTGCCGTCGCGGAGCAGCAACTCGTGGCTGATTATCGAGCGTCACGCCCGCATCCTGCACGATAACCGAAGCGATACGTGTTGTGAGCAAGGTGACCGCGCCGTTATAGTCTCCGCTCTCCAGCAAAGGCACCGCGTCCCGCCCAAATCCACCCACCTTCCCATCGGGAAGAATCGGCTCTACTCCGTATCCTGTATGAATCGAGCGCTTGCGATCTTGTATCGCCAGTAGGATCAGTACCCCGCGATCCGTCTTTTTCGCTCCGATCCCCCACTTCTGATACAGCGCCTGCGTATAAACATCCACGTCCTGCCCATCAAGCGTTTTCACCGTAACCACCGCAATCTGCGCGTGCGCCTTCTGCTCGACCTGCTGGCAAAGGTCGTTCAACCGCGCTTGCGTGGATGCATCTAACACCCCGGCAAAATCATTAACATAGTTGCGCGGCTGGAGAGAAGCGATGGGCTCGGCAGAAACCTGCAAAGCCGAGCCGAGCAGAATCCATCCCACTGCTATACAAAGGATGGCTGAAGAAAACTTCGCCGAGATAGGCGGCCGCTTCATTCCCGAAAATTGTACAGGACTGAGATTAAGGCCATCCATTTAATCCATAACTCATCTTTACGCTGCGCGACCATGCCCTGCTACAATCTCGCCATGCAATCGTCCACAGAAATCAGATTTACGCCAATCGCAGCCCTGATCCTAGCCATCGCCGGCATCGCTTTAGTCGGACCGATCCTCGGCCTCTCAGCGCATGCCGAGAAAATATCTCCGCCCAATGTCCCGGACGCCATTCAGGCACACCCCGGAGAAGGGGTTGTTTTAGTAGCCCATGCTTCCGGATCGCAGATCTATGCTTGCCGTCCCGACACCGATGGAAAATTTGGTTGGACTCTTAAGGCGCCTGACGCGGAACTGAAAGACGACGGCGGCAACGTCATCGGAGGCCATTTCGCCGGACCCACGTGGAAGCTGAATGATGGAAGCCAAGTCACCGGCAAAGCCTCGGGGCACGTCGATTCCCCCGACGATCCCAGCTCGGTTGCCTGGTTGCGAGTCGATGTCATTAGCCATTCCGGACAGGGCTTGCTCGCGCGCGTGACCACCATTCAGCGCATCCACACCCACGGTGGCAAGCCTCCCGCCCAGGGATGCGACAAATCGCTCCTCGACTCCGAAACCAAAAGCAGTTACACCGCCGACTATTACTTCTACGCGCCAGCGCAATAAATCAGCGGCGATTATCCCGTAGTTTCACCCGCGTTTTGCAGTCCGCTTTTTCTTAGCCCCGGCATTCTTCTCGACCCGCGATTTCCAGGCTACCCGCAACGCCCCCGTCATTACATCCTCGCTCGCTGGCGCCAGCCGAATATGAGTCGCTCCCATCCGTCCCCATCCGCCCGCGATCGCCAGAAAAACCTCAGGGAGTTCGGCGACAAATTCGGCTTGCTGTTCTCGGCTGAGCATTAAATTGCCGCAGTCTTGTTTTTCGGAGGCTAGAGTGGCAAAGATTTTCCCGCCGACGCGAAAGTCAGCCGCGCCCATATGCGAGCCTTCGGTTGCTCCCTCGAAGCTCAACGCAATCCGTCGAAAATCAGCCGCCTTCATCGCCCATCGCTCCCTTCAACTTTCCAAACCTTCGTCATACTTAGTGTCCCTCGTGGCTCAAGGGCCTGTAGGTAGCTGCTTAAAGTGCAACGCGACCCAGTTCCGGATTCTAATGGATTGTCGGAGTGGTCGGGATCTCAGCCTATCTCAGCCTAAGGCCGGGCTTGACTTTTCCATGGTCTGGAGTATGGTGATTGGCGTTCAGGCCAGCCTTTCTCGGCTGGCAATCGAGTCCTGCTGAACGGGCGCCTAACGACGCACTCCATTTTAGCCAAGGAGCCTCTCATGGCCGCAAACCCTATTTCGATCTCAGATTTGAATCTGGAAGTGATAACCGGGTCTGATGAAACCATCGTTCGCTGCACGGGTAAAATTGTTTCGAGCACGACTGCCTCACTCCAGTCGACCGTACGCGGTCTCATCCCGAAGAACCACAGTATTGTGCTGGACCTCACCGATGTAAGACACCTGGATAGTTCCGGCCTGGGCGCAATCGTTGGCCTTTATCTGTCCGCCAAGCGGCAGCACTGCGCGCTGAAACTCATCCATTTGAATGAGCGCCTGCAGGAACTCTTCCGGATAACAAAATTGGCCTCGGTGTTCGAAGGCCACCAAGACTATCTGGGTTACACGCCCGACTAGTCGGATCTGGGCGAATCCTGTAAACCATACCTGTCCAGAATCGGCTGTTGAAAACATCCGGAATATCGCTCACCGCGTTCCACGCGTCCAGCGTCAATTTTGGAATGATTTGCTGCTACCTGTAAATCACGCTACCTTCGGGCTTGCCATGCCCGCCAACTTCACACTCGCGATTAGCGCGATGCTCGCAGTTTGCGGCTACTACGGCTTCGCATGGCTGCTGTTTGGGGGTAATCCGAAAACCGGTGTTCTGATCCCTGCTTACGAGCCACCTCGGAATCTTTCGCCAGCAATGGTTCGCTATGTATGGGGATGGCAAGCCGGTTGAGGTTCGGTACAGACCAGAATTGCCGAAGGGTCGGACATTCTGATCTGGCAACACGAACGATGACTTCCCGCCGGCAATCGCCCTCCTGACACCGTCAATCTCTCCATGATATGTTTTCTGTTCGCAGCTCAAGCAGCATCGCAACCTATGATCCGCACCTACAAAGGCGTCACTCCCCAAATCCCTGAAACCGCTTACGTTGATGACTCCGCCCAGCTTATCGGCGACGTCATAGTCGGAGAGCATTCCAGCGTCTGGATGAACGCCGTTCTACGCGGCGACGTCCACCAGATTCGCGTCGGGCATTATTCCAACATTCAGGACAACTCCGTCCTGCACGGCATGAAGGAACAATATGGTGTCTACGTTGGCGACTATGTCACCGTCGGCCACAACGTAATCCTGCACGGCTGCACTGTCGAAGCCCGTTGCCTTATCGGCATGGGCTCCATCATTCTTAACGGAGTGGTCATCGGATCGGGCTCGATCATCGCCGCCGGCACTCTTATCCCCGAAAGAACCGTCGTCGAGCCAAACTCTCTATGGATGGGCTCTCCAGGAAAATTCCGCCGTCGCCTCGAAAAGGCAGACGAGGCGACGATTCTCCGTTACGTTGACAATTACGTTGGCTATAAGAAGTCGTACTTAGCGGAGAGAAAAAACTGGTAACGGTCAAGCTCTGGCGATCAGCCTGAGCAAACCGTTCCGCGTCTAAATTCGTATACTCGTGCCATGCGAATGCGAAACGCTCTCTTCCTTTTCGCTGCCATATTGCTGCTGAACGTTTCCAGCTTTACCTCCGACCTCGCACTGGTCCACGCCAAAGTTCATCCCTCGCCAACCGCCCCACCCATCGCTGACGGGACGATTCTCATACACGATGGCCTTATTGCTGCTGTCGGCCCAACCGCCACGATAAAGGCTCCGGCGTCGGCCATCGTTCTCGATTGCCAAGGTTTCGTCGTAACTGCCGGATTCTGGAACAGCCACGTTCACATCTTCACTCCTGCGCTACTTCATGCCGACAAACGTTCGTCCAGCGATCTCTCCTCGCAACTCGAACAAATGTTCACGCGCTGGGGTTTTACAACCGTGTTCGACACGGCGTCGGTCCTGGACAACACCAATAACATCCGGCGGAGAATAGCGAACGGAGAGGTGCGTGGACCGCGCGTTCTCACTGTCGGAGATCCGTTCTATCCCAAAGGCGGCACTCCGGTTTACGTGAAGAGGTTTATCGAAGAGAACCACATTCCGTCGGCGGAGGTCGAATCGACAGCACAGGCGATCGAACGCGTTCGTCAGCAGATCAAGAAGGGCGCTGACGGAATCAAGATCTTCAGCGGCGCTATCACCGCAAACGGCGTGCTGCCGATGCCCATGGATGTAGCCACAGCTATCGTCTCCGAAGCGCATCGCGCCGGAAAACCTGTCTTTGCCCATCCGTCAAATGCCGAGGGTCTGGAGGTTGCGATTCGGAGCGGTGTGGACGTGCTCGCTCACACTGCACCCATGAGTGGCGACTGGGACCCGGCCTTCGCGGAGCGATTGAAGTCCCGTCATATGGCGCTGATTCCAACGCTCACTCTTTTTGACGTAGAAGCCAAGAAGGCTAAGGTTTCCGCGGAAGAAAATGAGAAGTGGATCAACCAAGCAGTACAGGAACTGAAGGCTTACTCCGACGCAGGAGGGCAAATCCTGTTCGGAACCGACGTTGGCTACATCGACCACTACGACACCGCTGAGGAATTCACATTGATGTCACGGGCCGGGATGAGTATGCAACATATCCTCGCGTCACTGACGACGAATCCCGCCGAGCGCTTCGGATTTTCACAGCGCAGCGGGCGCATCGCGAATGGAATGGACGCCGACCTCGTCGTACTGGAGGGCGACCCGGCGAACGATATTACGGCGTTTTCTAAAGTCCACAGAGTGATCCGCCAAGGAAAGGCAGTCTATTCAACGCACTAGCTCTACTGCGGGCAAACTACCAATCGGCCACGCGACGCTTGATGCTAGACGCCACTCCCAGCCCATTCATCAAGGCGCCTCCTGCTAGAACCGCATGCCCCGCCATGTCGTGTCGCCGGCGGTGCAACAGGTAAGCGCCCCTGATCTCCGCCCCAAGCGCCGCCATCGATGCGACCTGCGCTCCGGCCATATGCACAAAGGGACGTGCTATCGGGTCATATTCCACACCCCCGCCATCAATATTCTGGCGCGTGGCGTAGCAGTCAGCCGCTTTCGCCGCCCCGTCCAGCGCGACCAGCGCCATCGTCGGCGCTTTCCAGAAACGCGAAGCCGCCATATCTCTCTCTGTCGTAAACGGACGCACGGCAAAAGCGAAATGCGCCTCCGTGGCTCCCATGGCTGAAGCAGGTATGGCATCGGGCGCGCGCATCTTGGGCACAGAGACTGCCAGCGGTCGTTCCAGCAGCAGAATCGCCATGAGCATTTTCATCGGAAGGGTGGGTCGCAGAGTTGGCCCTTCCCCACTCATCGGATGACAAACAGAATTCTTGACCCGGGCATTGACCAACAAGAGTTTCCTTTGGGACGTGACCATCCGGCCTCGCCAGGCAGTAAACTAATGACGAACGACGGACTCGCTCGTCTGACCATCATGCGTCTCGCCAAATTTCTTCCCCTGCTGCTGTACGTTTCCTTAGCCTGCTTCGGCCAAACCGCCGGCCAAACCCAGCTCCCGGACACGCCGGCCGCCCGCCAATTCTCCGCGTGGTTAGAAGCCTTCAACCGCGGTGATCGCGACTCTTACCGTGACTTCCTGCAAAAGAGTTTTCCCTCCCGAGCTGAACGCCTTGACCAGCATCTGAGTTTTCGCGAACGAACGGGCGGCTTCGACCTAAGGAAAGTAGTGGACTCTGCCCCCACGAAGTTAGTAGTGCTGGTGCAGGAGCGGGTCTCTGACCAATTCGCCCGGCTCACCGTCGAAGTGGAAGCCGCCGAACCCCATAACATCCTCAGCATGGAGGTAGCGGCTACCGACCGTCCCCCCGACTTCCCGCTACCCCACTTGAGCGATGGTGAACTGATCGCAGCCACGCGAAAAAAGCTGGAACAAGAAGTTGCCGCCGATCGCTTTGCCGGAGCCGTGCTGATCGCCAGGAACGGTAAGCCGATCTTTGCAGAGGCCTACGGCCTCGCCGACCGCGAACACAAGATTTCGAACACGTTAAAAACCCGCTTCCGCGTCGGCTCCATGAACAAGATGTTTACCGCAGTCGCGATTCTGCAGCTCGTCGAGGCGGGCAAGCTCGGACTCAACGATCCGCTGGGCAAATATCTACCCGACTATCCCAACAAGGACGTGGCCGCGAAAGTCACCATCCATCAGCTGCTCACCCACACCGGAGGGACCGGCGACATCTTTGGCCCGGAGTTTGACACTCATCGACTCGAGTTGCACACGCTGCAGGATTACGTGAAGCTCTACGGCAACCGCGAACTAAAGTTCGACCCGGGCAGTCAGTGGGACTACAGCAACTACGGTTTCGTTCTGCTCGGCGCCGTCATCGAAAAGGTGAGCAAGGAAAATTATTACGACTATGTGCGCGAACACATCTACGAACCCGCGGGAATGAATTCCACCGGCTCTGAGCCGGAAGATCGCGCGGTCACCGATCGCAGCGTGGGCTATACAAAAATGGAGCCGGGCAGCCCCTTGCGGCCAAACCTAGACACACTTCCCTATCGCGGGTCATCGGCGGGAGGTGGTTACTCGACCGTAGACGATCTCTTGAAATTCGCCAACGCCGTGCAGCAAGATAAGCTGCTCAATGCGCATGACACCGAACTGTTGACCACGGGCAAAGTGGATACGCCGAACGGCGGCTACGCGTACGGGTTCCAGGATAACAAGATCAATGGCACGCGGTGCTTTGGTCACGGCGGCGGCGCGCCCGGAATGAACGGCAATCTGGAAATCTGCCCCGGGCCAGGCTTCGTTGTCGCGGTCCTCGCCAACGTGGACCCTCCCGCAGCCACTGGAGTATCCGATTTCATCACCAACCGTATACCGGAGAAGTGAGCTTTGCTCGTAGACCCAAACTGTGTCGGCTCAGTTGCGCGTTCCCCCTCCCACCGTGGATACTGAAATAGTCCATCATGAATATAACCCTCTCTTCGACCGCCCCGTCAAAGCTGGAAACCGATTGCCTCGTCGTAGTGGTCCTCGATCGCAGCGAAAAAGACCAAGCCGAAAAAGACAAGCCCTCACCCTCGATCGAGGGTGCCGACACCGCCGTGCGCAACGCGGCCAAGGACGTGATTGCGAGCGGCGAAGTCACCGCGAAGATGTTCGAAACCACGCTCCTCCATCGCCCCACCGGTTTGAAGGCGAAACGCCTGCTCCTCTTAGGTGGCGGCAAGGCGAAGAATTTTTCGGCCACTGAACTGCGCAAATTAGCTGGAACTGCCGTCCGCACTCTCAAAGGAAAAAGCATACGCAGTTTCGCCTTGGTTCTTCCGGAGAGCGCTGCCCCCAAAGAAGCGCTGCCCGAGAACGCTAGGGCCGAGAGTACCTCGCCCGAAAGCAGCATCCCCGCGCCCGACGCCGTGCGCGCCATCGTCGAAGGCGCCTTCATAGGCGACTTCGATCCCGGCTATTACAAGAGCGGAAAGGACAAGGAAAAAGACCAGAAGATCGACACCGTTACTATCGTGGCTAAGTCCGACGATAAGTTTTCGGAATTGGAAGCCGCCCTGCACACCGGGCGTATCGTCGCCGAGTCGCAGAACTTCACCCGCGACCTCGTCAACGAACCCTCCAATCACATGACGCCAACCATCCTCGCCGAGCGTGCCAAAAAAATGGCCTCGGAAGTCGGCCTGAATTGCGAAGTTTATGGCGCCGACAAGATCCGGCAACTGAAGATGGGCGCGTTCTGGGGAGTCGCTCAGGGTTCCGACGAGCCTCCTGCGCTAATCGTCCTGCGCTACGATCCCGTCGGCGCCGTCAAAGATGTCCACCTCGGTCTGGTCGGCAAAGGCGTCACCTTCGATACCGGCGGTATTTCCATCAAACCCGCCGATGGCATGGAGAAAATGAAATATGACATGGCCGGAGCCGCCGCCATGATCGGAGCCATGCGGGCGATTGCCTTGCTCAAACCCAAGGTAAAAGTCACCGCCGTAATCTGTGCCACCGAAAACATGCCCTCCGGAAAAGCGCAAAAACCCGGAGACGTCCAAATTGCCATGTCCGGCAAGTCCATCGAAATTATCAACACCGATGCCGAAGGCCGCCTCATCCTCGCCGATGGCTTGAGTTATGCCCGCCAACTGGGTTGCACCCACTTGGTCGATGCCGCGACCCTAACCGGCGCGGTCGTAGTCGCTCTCGGCTATGTCAACGCCGGAATCTTCGCCAGCTCCGACGAGATGTATGAACGCTTCGCCAAAGCCAACCAGCAAGCCGGCGAAAAAATGTGGCGTCTGCCGTTAGACGACGAATATAAAGAGCTGATCAAATCCAACATCGCCGACATGGTTAACGCTGGCAGCCGCTATGGAGGCGCTATCTTCGCCGCCATGTTCCTGAAAGAATTTGCCGAAGATACGCCCTGGATTCACCTCGATATCGCAGGCACTGCCTGGATGGAAGACAACAAACCCTGGATCGCCAAAGGTCCCTCAGGAATAGCCCTACGCAGCCTTGTGGAATTCGTAAAAGGATGGAGCGGGTAAGACTTGCGCTTCTACTCGCGGGCACATCGCATCGATCCCACTGGGTTCTCGAGCAACGAGTTCTCTTTGTAGTCTGCCGCCATACCTCATTCTTCAAGGGTCTGGTTTCAATCTGCGCTTTCACTACAAAGCTGGAGAGCGCACCCCTTCCTGGTGCACATAGCGGATCACCTCCACCTCGGACATAGCAATCAGTCCCTCATCCACCATTTCATCCAGAGCTGGAAGCAATTTCTTAAGGTTCACCTCGGTGTCGATCACGGACACCATAATTGGCCGATCTGAGGACCGCAGCAGATGCGCCTTGCGAATGCGCGAGCTTGCTCCATAACCCTCGATGCCGCGAAACACCGAGGCGCCCGCGATATCAAGTTCCCGGCACTTGGTCACAATCGCTTCGTATAAGGGCTTGTCGTGCCACTTGTCATCCTCGCCGAAGTGAATGCGCAACAACTTGGCCTTTCCTTCCAGCTTCATATCCGCGCCTCCTGCCGTCTCTCGGCTTTCTCATAGTTATGCGCGTACTTAATGATGTCTACATCGGACAGAACGACCAAGCCCTGTTGCACCATTTGATCGAGAATAGGCATAAACGCCTTCAGCTTTTCTTCCGTATCGACGATCGACAGCAGGATGGGACGATCGTGAGAGAGACTCAGCGCAGCGTCTTTGTGAATTCTCCGATTCGCTCCATATCCGAGAATTCCCCGATAAACGGTTACGCCGGCAATGTCGTTCGATCGCAAGCCGTTGACGATGGCCTCATGCAGTGGCTTACCATTCCACTTATCATTTTCGCCGATGTAGATCCGCATCATCTTGGCTTTGCCCTCACGTTTTAAGGCAGGCCTTTCGAGCTCGGTTTTCTTTTGTTTCCTTTCAGCAGGCTTGACGATGGTGGTGTCGTGCATCTCGATCAGTCCGGTACCGGCCATGGCTTGCAGTTTGGGTAAAAGTTCGTCCACCTTTTCCGCGGTTTCGATGAACTCGATCTTCACAGGTAGATGGACCGCCAGGTCCACGAGACTGGACGTATGAAGATGATGATCTGCGCCGAATCCGGCGATACCCCGTGTCACGGTGGCGCCCGACACACCATGGAAGAAGAGAAAGTCAAGAATAGCGGCGTAGGCGGCGCTGCCGTGGTACTGCTGGTCCTCAGCCACGTAAATACCGACCTTCTTACCGGGTCCGGCTGTGAGCATACTTCCCTCCTGACATTAGCGTCCTTTTCGGCCGAGCAGAAATTCCGCCGCAACGGTATTTCACGAGATTGCCCTCCCTGCGATCATGCCGCCCCAAACCGCAACCAACCCGAAAACCACACTTGTTGCCACATAGAGAAGCCCCAGTCCAATCTGGCCGTCCTGAATCGACCGCAGCGTCTCATATTCAAAGCTGGAAAAGGTCGTATAGCCTCCAATGAAGCCAATCGAGATCAAGTATCGCCAATTGGGACTCCAATGAGTCTTTAAGGTCAGCAGAGCGAAGACCAAGCCAATAAGAAACGAGCCCGTGATATTAATGACGAAGGTTCCATAGGGAAAACGAGTTCCCATTTTGCTGCCGATGTAACTGCCCAGCCAAAAACGCAAAATCGACCCGAGACAGCCGCCAATGCCAACCAATAGATATTTCAGCAAGTCTTGTCATCCCTTTCCGGCTTAACGACTTCTTCCGCAGACGGCGTCCCGTGAAGCTCGCCGGTGATGTAGCGATCAAACTCCGCTGTGAGATCCAGCAGCTCCGCGGCAATTCGATTCAGATCCACCCTGGCCGCGCTAGAAATTTCGCCATAGCCGCGCATGTATCTCGGCTGCAATTCCTCAGCGGCAATAGTAATAAATGTCAGCGCGCTGTGCAGGCTTCGGCTGACCGGAATGGACGGCTCCGGGCGCTCAATGCCCTGACCGTCCAGAATATGGCCTAATTGGACCCGTATGCGGGCAATGTAATCTTCCACTCTGCGCCGTTGCGCTGGAGTGACGTCTAGCAAGTGCTCGGGAAAAGCCTGTTTCGACTCGGCAACGCAAAGCGCGCCTTCCATGTCAGCCAGCAGCTTGTCGATGTGCCGGCAGGTGATCGATAGGCGGCGAGCGTGGTTCGAGTTGAGAGACTCCTCTGACATTAGGCCACAACCGAGGTTGAACGGCTTCGGAGTGCGGGCGCCCAATTTATGCGAAAGTCGATGTAAAGTGGGCTGATCTTGATGTGTTCTTCCGAGCGATATTTTGGGTGCTTCGCCCTCTCCACCAGCGCCACAATTGCTCCTGGGTTTCCCTCGCTGAACTGCAGGATCTTGTCGAGGAACTCGACCATGTTCGATGCCGTGAGATTTGTGCGCCCGACCACCTCCAGTGCGAACTGCTTCGCCACCGACTTCTCAAAGTTTCGGATTTCGTATCTCTCGGAGCGGCCTGAGTAAATAGGCTGGAGAAAACCGGTGTCCTCCATATGGCATGAGCGGGCCACCGCGTTTACCGGAGTCGATCCCCAACTCACCATTTCGCGAACAGCTCCCGCGAAGGAGTGCGAAGGATGCGCTAAGTGGTCCAGCACAATCGTGTACTGGCCCTCGTTTAAGGCATCCATCACAATTCCCTTCAGCGAGACCGCCGACTTCGTCTTGATCGCCTCCTCGTTCCGAAAAGCTGCCCGTGCGCGCGGGCTGTGGAGGCGCAGCAAGCTATTCGCTAGACTGTGAAACACCGCGTTTCGGCTGGCGGAATCTTCGCAGTAAAGCACTGACGGGAAATCCGGCAGCAAGCTGCGCAACAGCAGCGTCTTGCCGACGCCGGTAGGTCCATGAATAAGGAAGGGCCGCCGCTTAGCGAGGCGCTGCCTGATGGACTGTCTTTCGTCTTCACGGTCAAAAATGAATTTCGGCATCCTGTGATCTCGCGCCGATGCACCCGGTTTACTGCCGGCTACATATCCCTGATGCAAGCTAGTGAACCACCATCACTGGGCAATGCGCATATCTCAAGGCTCGCTCGGAGACCGAACCTAACATCATCCTTGAAATCATGGAGCGCCCGCGTCGGCCCAAAATAATCAGGTCAATACCATCCTCCTCAGCCCGGTGAATGATCTGTTCCGCCGGATGGCCCACCGCCATGGCAGTGTTCACCTGGAGGTCGCGCCCGTCGGCTTTTTCCATGAGCTTCTCGAATCCCGCTTCAAAGTGTTCCTTCGCGTCGTCGAGAACAGCTTCGAGTTCGACCGACGTCGCTGGCTCCGGGGGCCGCGCAACCGCCAAGATCAGTACCGTCGCATCCAGACACTCTGCCAATGAGAAGGCCACATCCACTGCTTTCTCCGACTGTGGAGACCCGTCGTAGCCGACCAGCATCTTGCGAAAATACGTGTTCTGTCGTTTTCCCGTCATGCTCCCTCCTCAGCCTGCGTTCTCGCTCACCGTTTGAGACAACGTTGTCTCCTCTTTTTTCTTAGGGGCCAGCAAGTGTCTCGGCATGAACCAGGCGTTGGCAATCATCGTGGGTACCACGGCGCTACCGATTACGGTGGCAACCAGGTATGAATACTGCGCCTGGGTGATGACACCGTGATTCAGCCCGAAGAGCGCGGAAATAGTTCCAAAGGTCAGGCCTGTAGACATCATCAACGTGAAGTAGAGTCCCTCTTCCTTCTTATAGTCAAATGCCTTCACGGTGGGGTAAAGCGGAATTATCTTCGACAGCATCTTGGCGAAGAACAACGCAGTAAATACGAGGGGTGCTGCGATCAAGGCAGGCACGGACACAAACGAACCTGCCCGAATAAAGTAGAATGGCGTGAGCAATCCGAACGTCAGAGTACGAAGTCGCCGGATAAGAATGTGATCCTTGCCCACGCTGCCAGCCAGCACCATTCCAATGATGTAGGCCGGCAAGACCGCTTCGCTGCCAGACCAGACCGCCAATCCTCCCATTGCGAACAGTAGGAAGAGTAAGTATTTGGCTTCCAGTTCCGAAACCCGCCCTCCATATTTCTTAAAGAAGCGCGGCGTCAGAAATGGAAGGATAGTGAAGACAACCACGCTGACGACCACGAAAATCAGAGTCTTGATCGTGAACGGCGAGAAGATCATTCCCAGAGCAATCACGGTTCCGAGATCGTTGATGAAGCAGGCGGCCAGCACCGCCTTCCCGAAATCCGTAACGTTGAAACCCAGTTCCAACATCACGGCGTAGACCACTGCCACGGAAGTAGTGGAAAGGGCGACGCCCGCCAGCCAGCTCGATCGTCCAGACCAATGCAAGATGTAGTGGGCCACGGCCGTGCAGCCAAAGAACGGTCCGAAGAAACCCACCAGTCCAATGACCGTCGCCTCCTTCCATTTCGTACGGAAGATCTGAGGATCCAGTTCGGCACCGGCCAGAAACGTAAGGACGATGGCGCCCGTGCCGGCGAGGAAACCGATCCAGCTCGTCTTGCCGCCAAGGTCAGCGTGAATAAAAAGCGCGCCGATGACCAACTGCGCCACCGTGCCGACAACAATTTCACTCAGGGCAGTGGAAATCCGGAACCAGATGGCAGCCAGCGTCGCGATCAACGCGAGGCCGACCCAAACGGCGGCCATTACCCACACGTTCTCCATGAAGCGCCACCTCGACTAGTTTCTGCGGATCGTCAGATCAGAGGATCGGGCCGGCACTATGACCCCGTGACAAAACAGTCCGCTTGTCAGGAGTCATCAGCTGTTCCGGCTTAAGAATGGGACAGCGGTTGGCGGTGAACTCCTTCACCGTGGTTAACGGTTCAAGTACAGCAAAAAGTACCTGCCAAAGTCAACGCCATTCATGACACGCCCTCGGTCATCCAATCTCGGGCAATGCCGCGCGGGAGGCACTATTTCTCCCCGCTCGCGATGGGCCACACAGAGTGGTGGCGGAATCGAAAGCGAACCGAACTGTCTGCAACAGTGTCTCAGCTGCACGACAGAGCAGCGCAAGGTGCTGCTCGTCTTCAGCTCTTGCCCGCATTCGGATTGAGAGCCCAGAGACGATCGAGAGCCGTGCCTGGCCAAAGCAAGGTAGTGGCGGCCAGACTCGATGGCAGCCGCGACGATGACCAGATTGTTGGCGAAAGATCGCCACAACCTTCATGGTCGGCTGCTCATTGGGTGAGTGGTCGGGCAACGAGAAGTCGCTCCCGCACAATTGCCGACGTCGCTCACCCCTTTTGTTGTTGCCTATCGTGATTAACTATGGTTAACTATATAAAATAATCGCTGGTTAATATAACAGAACCGGCAAACATTGCCGGTTTGGGGCAAGTGAGCGGGGGCATTCATGGCGCGGGCAGTTCACATTGCTTTTGTCGCGTTGGCCGTGGCGTGCCTTTTCCCGGCGGAAGCGCTGGCACAAGGGGAAACCACCAGTGCCATCGTTGGCCAAGTAAGGGACACAACTAACGCGGTTTTGCCAGGCGCCACAGTGACCATCACAAATCACGACACGGGCCTGAAGCGTACTGCCCAGACGGATGAAGCGGGCCGGTTCAATTTCAGGCAGTTGAGGCCCGGTACCTACTCCGCCAGAGTGGATGCGCGAGGCTTCGATCCGGGCCAAAACGACAATGTCATCTCGGGCCTAGGCCAGAAGCAAACCGTGGATTTCACGCTCAAGGTAGCCCGATCGAACGAAGCGGTTGAGGTCAGCAGCGAGGCTCCACTCATCAACCTGGAAAACGCGAACACGTCCACCACTTTGAATACGCCGGCCCTGAAGGACCTGCCAAATCCGGGAGGCGACCTGACCTACCCTCTGCAGTTTGCGCCTGGGGCGCTGATCAATACGGCCGGCAGCAGTAACGATTTTGTCGGCGGCAGCAACGGGTATGGCAACGTGGAATTCAACGGACTTCCCGCCCTGTCCAATGGCTACATCGTGGACGGTCTGGAAACGAACGACCCTCTCACCAATCTCAACAGCGGTCTCTCCACTAACCTCGTCCTGGGACTGAATTCGATTTCAGAAGTGACCGTCAACACTCTTTCTTATTCCGTGGATCAAGGACGGTATGGAGCATCCCAAGTCGATTACGTAACCAAGTCTGGCACCAACCAGTTTCATGGGAATCTTTATGAGCTGTGGAATGGTTCGCGACTGAATGCAGCGGACTACTTCACCAATGCGACCCTAGGCAACCACAAGCCGAGGGCGACCGTGAATCACTTTGGGGGCAGCGTGGGTGGGCCGATTGCGAGCGACAAGCTGTTTTTCTTTTTCGACAGCGAATGGGTGCGGATCGCGCTGCCCATCGTCACGCCGACGATCGTTCCGAGTGCGGCATTCCAACAATACGTCTTGAACCAGCTTTCCATGGGCCAACCAACGGGCTGCGGATCCAGCGGGGCGAATGAGAATTGCCTGTTGTATCAATCAATGTTCAAGCTCTATGGAAATACCACCGGCGCAGCCACCCAGGTGCTGTGGTGTCCTTTCGACTCGGACGGCAGTGCGGCACCGGGCGATCCACCGAATGGAAATGGTTGCGCCAACCGGCAGAGCATTTCGCATTCCAGCGACGACCACGAACAGGTGCAGACGGCCCGAATTGATTACAACATCAACGAGAACGACACGACCTGGTTTCGTTTTCAGGCAGACACCGGCCTGCAAGCCGCGTGGACGGACCCCATCAACCCGGTTTTCGACGCGCTTTCGCGGCAGCCTCTCTACTCGCTTGCCGCAGGATATACGCACGTCTTCTCGCAGAACCTGGTGAACTACTTCAATCCCGCATTCTCCTGGTACGAGAGCCTATTTGGGCCAGCCGACCTTCAGAAGACGCTTTCGGCGTTCCCCATCGTGTTGCAGGGCAGCGGCGCGAATGCCTTCACGCCCATGGGAGGGCTGGACAACACCTGGATTCAAGGCAGGCGCGCCTCTCGTTTTTTTATTAACGACAACCTCGCCTGGAGCCATGGCGCTCACGAACTGCGATTCGGAACCAACACCCGCATCTTCCGCTTGAACGACTACGACTTCGGGGAAGGAACGGTTCCCACCGTGACCTACGCAAACTTGCAGCAATTTATCGATGGAGTGGCGAATACCGCATCAGAGACGTTCCCTTCGAACCCAAATGAGCCCTTCAACTTTCTCAATCTCGATGTCTACGCGCAAGACACCTGGAAAGTAACTCGCAAACTAACCTGGACGTTCGGTCTGCGCGATACCTTCAACTCCAATCCGCTGAATCCGCACGATCAAGTCGCCCGCCTTCGCGGCGCTTTCAATTCCATTTCCCATGATGTCAGTCAACCGCTCAACCAGGCCATCCAGACGCATCTCGGCAATCTGTTCTCGTCCACGCCGCTGGCCATTCTGCAACCGAGAACTGCGCTCGCATGGCAGTTCGAGCCGAAATCTGTGCTCCGCTCCGGCTTCGGAATTTTCAGCGACATTTTACCGGGCACGGTGGCCGATCTGATCGGCACGAATCCTCCCTACGATAAGGCGTTTCAGGGAGGAGTGCTTGGTAGTGCGGGCGGCACAGCCATCGCACCGGGAGCGCCCAACAGCGCCGTCGGCGCACTCCTTGCCGCGAATCAGACTTTTACTTCGGGATTTCCCCAGGGCCAGCCCGCGCTTCCACCAGCTGCGATCACGGCCATTCCAGATGGCAAACTCCATGCGCCGTACTTCATCGAATGGAGCCTCGGAATGGAACATCAATTCGGAGCGACGGTCAGTTTGCAGGCGCGGTACGTCGGCACGCGCGCCGTAAACCAGCCGTACTCAACACAAGTGAACGGTTACCAGACCGTATGTCAAGATTGTTTTGCGCCGTTCCCCTACATGCAGCCGACCGATGCACGATTCGGGGCAGTGACGCAGTTTTCCACCGGCGCGAACAGCCACTACAACGGTCTTCAACTGACCGCGATGAAACGGCTTGGACATGGCTTGCAAGGACAGGTCAACTACACTTGGAGCCGTTGCATGGATACGGTCTCGAACGGAGGGTTTCTTCCGTTTTCCGCGGGAGGAATTCTCTCGCCTCTGCCGGGAGACCTGTCCCGCGATTATGGGCCCTGTGACTATGACATCCGGCACAATCTCAACGCACAATATGTCTATCAGTTGCCGATTAGAGTACGCAGTCATTCTCTGGGCTACGCGCTCAACGGCTGGCAGATTTCCGGGACAGCGTTTTGGCACAGCGGAGTTCCCTTCTCGGTGCTGAGCACGCCCTATTCAGCTGCCAATCCAAGCACCGGGCGGCAAGAGGGAATTGTGCAGGGCAGCGGACCGCAGTTCGCTAGTGTGGTTCCGGGCGTTCCGCTGTATGTGCATCATCCGATTCCGGGCGTAACGCAAGCCGGAACACTTCAATGGCTCAATCCGGATGCTTTCGTATCGGCGGTGGATCCAAGTACGGGGCAGTGCTATGGCGGCGACAGCCCGCAAACTTGCCGATTCGGCAACCTCGGCCGCAATGCCCTGCGCGGTCCCGATTTCCTCTGGAGTGACTTCTACCTGACAAAATGGTTTTCCTTGACAGAACATTTGAAGCTGCGGTTTGAGGGTCAGTTTTTCAATGTTTTCAACCATCCGAATTTTGCGCTTCCCAGCATGGTGCAGGCCGGCATTCCAGGAAATTTTTCCACGCAGAGTGGATTTGGAGCGCTAGGGTCCACAACTTCTCCACCGACCGGCTTGCTGGGAGTCGGATTGGGTGGCGATAGCAGTCCCCGCATGATCGCCTTTCAGGCGCGGTTGGAGTTCTGAACAGATTACGGAACGAATAGGAGTGTCGGCGGTGTAGAGCACTTTTAAGCTGCGCCGGTCCGTGGATTCCGAAGCGCGCGCCTTTTCGCTCTCGTTGAAGGTTCGAAGGCGATCTGGTCGCCCATAGCATGGATCGCGTCCGGAACGTAGTTGAGCGCGGCTGCGCAGATTTGTCGCCATCCCCGTATAGTCATCCCAACGGACTGCTGCGCAAGGTGGGTCAATCTTTCGAGTGCTTCCGGGACGCCAGTTTCAATTATGAATTGGGAAAATAGCAAAATGCAATCTAACAGGAGGTGGCGATGGGTTCCAGCGAAGATTTTGATCTCGTCGTGATCGGTTGCGGTCCTGCAGGAGAGAAGGCTGGAGCGCAAGCTGCCTATTTTGGCAAGCGCGTGGTGGTGATCGAGGGCGCCGAGCATGTGGGCGGCAGCTGCGTCAACACCGGCACGGTCCCCAGCAAGACTCTGCGAGAATCCGCACTTTATTTTTCCGGTCTCAAGCAACGCGGTCTCTACGGCATCGACTATTCGCTCAAAGAGAATCTTACCGTCCATGACTTCATGCACCACGAGCGAGAGGTGGTGGAGATGGAGCGGCAGCGCGTGCTGAAAAATCTCGCCCTTCATCAAATTGAACTCGTCCGCGGTCGGGCTTCCTTCGATGACGCCCACACTGTGTCCGTTTCTGGCGCGAACGGAAAGCGCCAACTGCGCGGCGATGTGATTCTTATTTCCACTGGAAGCAAGCCGCACCGTCCGTCGGAGATAGCTTTCGACGACGTAAGCGTTTTTGACTCCGACACATTCTTGCGGATGGATCGTATCCCACAAAGCCTGGCGGTGATCGGCGGCGGCGTCATTGGGTGTGAGTACGCGTCGATTTTCGTCGCACTGGGTGTGAAGGTCACGCTGGTGGATGGGCGGGAACGCCTGCTGCCATTTCTTGATGGGGAAATTTCCGAGAGGCTCCGCGTGCGGCTCGCCGCGCTCGGCATGCAGTTCTGGTTCAACGAACGGCCAGCGAAGGTGCAAATCGCTGCGTCCGGTGTGCAACTCGTGATGAAGAGCGGTAAGACGCTCGAAACTGAATCAGTACTGTTCGCTGCCGGACGCCGCGCGGCGGTAGACGGCTTGTCTCTCGACAAGGCGGGTTTAGCCGTCAACCAGCACGGATACATCTCCGTCGACGAGCATTATCGTACGGCGATGCCACATATCTACGCGGCAGGCGACGTCATCGGGTTTCCCGCGCTGGCTTCGACCTCGATGGAACAAGGCCGCGTTGCGGTCTGTCATGCTTTCGGTTTCCAATACAAGCAGCGAGTCGCCTCGATGCTGCCGATGGGGATTTACACGATCCCGGAGATCTCCACCGCGGGCGAGACGGAAGAATCCTGCCAAGAGAAAAAGATCGACTACTGCGTCGGGCGGGCTCTTTATGCCAACAATGCCCGAGGCCATATCATCGGCGACACCGCGGGAATGCTGAAGCTCGTCTTCGCGCGCCGCGACAAGAAGCTCCTCGGAGTGAGCATTATCGGCGAGAGCGCTACCGAGCTGATTCACATCGGAATGATGGTTCTCGACCACAACCAAACGATTGACGAGTTTATCGAACAGGTCTTCAACTACCCCACCCTTAGCGAGACCTATAAGTACGCTGCGTATGAAGGACTGGGAAATCTGGCCGGCCACAAGGTACGCGAAGGCTAGTTGCTTCCGATTGCCCGAAAGTTGTGCCAGAAGCAAAGCCGGCATTTCCTTGTGCCAGGCATATTGTCGAGCTCCGATTCTTCGGCGGTCTCTCCATCGAAGATACCTCTCACGTGGTCGGACTCTCCCCAGCCACGGCGAAACGCGAGTGGGCTACGGCGCGGCTGTGGTTGCACAATGCCATGAGCAGTCCTGCTGAGACATGACTCCCGAGCGCCGGCCCTCACTGCGTCGTCAGACTTCCAAGCGCTGTAGCGGTAAGTGAGGCTTCGACGACTTGCGCTGCGGCCGAAGCAAAAGCAAATTCGGCGCATTGGAGCGAAATCGTGTCAGTTCCGCTGGACACGTCCGTGGTCTCAATATGGATGGGCGCCACAGTCGCATACGGATACTGAACGTTCGGAGTCCACCCCCCCCCATTTCCACTCGCTGTACCTGCTGTGCTTGAAACCGTGCAGCCGACACCGAGGTAAAAGTCATTGCTATAGTCCCCGACCAGCACGGTTGCGGTTACAAGGTAGCTGCCGGCTGGAACCTGAAGCGATGCAATGGTCGCAGGGGAGGAGTTGAGAGGGATAGGCTGACTGACAGAGGGAAAACAATTAAGAATTGTGTACATGATTGGCTGACAACTCACCGGCCGTGTGAAATACAAGGCGGATCCGCCAGAACCTGGAGGCCCCTGTTGCCCCTGAGGGCCTTGCGGTCCCATTGCTCCCGCAGGTCCTTGCGGTCCGGCGGGTCCCGCTGTCCCTTGCGGGCCGCTCGGACCTTGTGGACCAGATGGGCCGGTCACTCCCGCTGGACCTTGCGGTCCCATCGGCCCCGTCGCGCCAGCCGAGCCCTGCGGACCTTGCGGTCCGGCCGACACTAACACCAGCGGTAACTGCGCGGTGTGGCTGGTGAAAATGTTTTCTTTGCTGTCGAATGACACCGCGATCCTGCTGCCGGAACTTGACACCAGGGCGATCCCGTTGTTCGCCAGCGTGCCATTCAGCCAGGATTGCACCGTCAAGGTCAGATCTAGTGACAGGTATCCTGGACTGCTGACCGAAACTCCGCTGAACAACTTCGTGCCCAGCGTTGGAGAGTTGTTGTAAGTGATTTTGCCTTCGGACCAGGAGCTGTTGACCTGATACACGTCCATGGTGCCCGAGGCAAGCACTGTATCAACATATAGGATGAGAGTCCCGCTCGATATATTGGAGGCATTTATTGTCGGGCCTAAGTTGGCTAGGCTGAACTTGATATACGTGTTCGCTCCCGAACACAGGAGCAGGGCGACACTGCTGCCGAAATTCGCGTTTGGAGCCAGAGATGACGTATTGGCGTCGTCGGTCACAACCACTTGCGCTCCAGCAACTACGGAAAACGCCACGACTGCGAACATCAGGTCGATCACAATTTTAGCGAACCGCATAAATACCTCCACGTTTGAAATTGGCGCCGAAGACAAGGAGGAAAGACCTAAGCGGCTCGTTGGTCCTGACATGGTTCGTCCTGACCCGATTCCGCATCCGCTCTTATCTCCGCTATATACAAACCGCAAAGCGCGGGCAAACTGGATCAAGAATCACAAGTTTTTCGCGGCCATGGTGCTAGGACCTGCAATTTTGTGACGTACGGAACTCCGCGAAAGAGACAGCGAATTTTTGACTTTCGACCAAATCCGGGATACTTTCTACGCCGATGGGGGCCGCATCGCGACAGGCATGACGCCCGAACGCTGGCAAGAAATCAAGAAGGTGCTCGATGGAGCGCTCGGACTCGAACCGGACGAACGTGCCGGATATCTCGATCGCGCGTGTACAGAAGATGCCCTTCGGCAAGAGGTAGAGGTGTTGCTCACCGCCGAGAGAGAAGCAGGAACCGAGTTTCTGAACGAACTGCAGAACTTCGAAGTGACAACGACTGCGACCTCAGGCGGGAGTCAGTCGGACGTATTTCACGCCTGGATCGGGCAGCAAGTCGGGCGCTACAAGATTGCCCAGCAAATCGGGATCGGAGGCATGGGTGAGGTTTATCGCGCCTTTCGCGCCGACGATACGTACCGTAAGGAAGTTGCGCTCAAAGTAGTGCGCGGCGGCGAGGACTCACGCTTCGTCATCAATCGTTTTAAGAATGAGCGCCAGATCCTGGCCAGTCTCGATCATCCCAACATCGCGCGCTTGCTCGACGGCGGCGCCACCGAAGACGGTGTCCCTTATTTCGTAATGGAGTTGATCGATGGCCTACCAATCGACGAATATTGCGACCGTCACCAGCTTGCCCTCAACGAGCGCTTGAAACTGTTCCTACAAATTTGCACGGCGGTGCAATACGCACATCAGCGGCTGATCATTCATCGGGACATTAAGCCCAGCAACATTCTTGTTACGTTAGATGGAACGCCAAAGCTGCTGGATTTTGGGATCGCCAAGATTCTGGACAGTGAAGCCGCAACCGGACAGTTTGAACCTACGCTGACCGTATTTCGACTTCTTACTCCTGGGTACGCAAGTCCCGAACAAATCAAGGGCGAAGCTATTACAACGGCGAGTGACGTCTATTCTCTGGGCATCGTACTCTACGAATTGCTCACCGGACGCCATCCCTATCGGCGACAAAACAGTACACCGCAAGAGATCGCTCATGCCGCTTGCGAAATCGAACCCGAAAAGCCAAGTACGGCAGTGCGTCGGAAGACAACGGAAGACAACGGCAACTCGCAGGGGTCGTCCGCTGTGCAACAGACGGGCGATTCCCCAGAGAAGCAGAGCAGACGACTGCGCGGGGATCTCGACAATGTGGTGCTCATGGCGCTTCGCAAGGAGCCCCAGCGGCGTTATGCATCCGTCGAACAGTTTGCCGAAGACATCCGGCGCCATTTGGAGAGTCTGCCGGTTTTCGCCCGACCAGACACTTTCAGCTATCGCGCGTCCAAGTTCATCGCTCGGCACACGGCGGCGGTACTAGCTGCTATCGTCGTCACAGTGACCGTGATGGCAGGATTGGCGGTCACAGTGCACGAAGCTCGTATCGCACGTGCGCAGCAAGCCCGCGCCGAGCAACGCTTCAACGACGTGCGCGAGCTCGCAGATTCTTTGTTGTTCGACGTTCATGACTCAATTCAGGATCTTCCGGGCTCAACACCTGCTCGCAAACTACTCGTGGACCGCGCGCTTCGTTATTTGGACAGTCTGGGGCGAGACGCCTCCTCCGATGCGTCGCTACAGCGCGAACTGGCAACCGCTTACGAGAAAGTGGGTACAGTTCAGGGAAATCCATTCGGGGCAAATCTTGGCGACACGCAGGGAGCCCTGGAAAGCTATCGCAAAGCGTTGGCAATTCGAGAGTCCCTATTGCGGAGCAATCCCAGCGACATCGACAGTGAGGTTGCAGTCGCACGCACCCAACGTTTGATTGCAGCTATTATTGGCAACCGCGGAGATCCCGCTTCCATTTCGCAGACGAAGCAGGCACTCACTACTGCGGAACAAGCATTCCACATCGCACCCTCGAATCCGGCAGTCTTGCAAGAACTGCAAGCCAGCTATTATCTACTGGCAATCTTGCTCGACGGAGCAGGCGATTATCAGGCGGCGGCAGGGTATCTACACAAGGAGTTGCCCATCGCTGAGGCGCGCCTGCGAGCCGCGCCTGAGGATCGAGTTCTTCGCCGTGAACTGGGTCGAGCGGAAGTGAAACTCGGCTACGCTTTGGCCAGAATGGGCTCCCGAAAAGAGGGTCTGGATTATTCCCACCGGGGTGTCGAGGTCCTGGAATCCTTGGCGGCGGACGGTACCGATGCGGAATCGAGGCGCTGGTTAGGGATGGCGCACTGGATGCTCGGCGACATTCTGCTTCTGAATGACGATGCCACAGGAGCGCTGCAAAGCTATCAGGAAGAGCTTCGGATCGTAGCCCCTCTCGCCGCAGCCGACCCCACGAACGCGGTGCTTCAGTACGATCTTGGATGTGCCCACGCCAGAGTGGGCAATGCCCTGGCTATATTGGGGAACCAAAAGAGCGGGGTGGTGATGTTCAATCGGGCCGTCTACATGTTTGAGGCACAACTGGCTCGCGATCCAGCGTACACTGAACCGCGCTATGGCCTGGCGGCAAGCAACATCTGGATGGGTGAAGCCTTTACCAGAACCGGCAACACAGCCCAAGCGCTGCAGAGCTACGAGAGAGGTCTGGCAGGTTCGGAGCAGCTCGCGCTGCACTCTGAAGGCACGGGCACCCAGGCAGTGTGTGCGGGCCTTCGCGCAAAAATCGGTTTCCTGCAGGCGAAAATGGGAAAGCGAGATCAGGCCTCTGAAGAGTACCAACGCGCCCTAAGCATTGCCGAATCGATTGCGTCTGCCAACCCCAACATCCTTGAGGCACAATACAGTCTCGCCGATACGTACTCGGGGCTCGGGGAGTTGTCACAGATGCAGGCCTTGGACCTCAGCCAGCCAATAGAGCAACAGATTCGGTATTGGAGTGAGGCCAGGAGTTACTTTCAGCAGAGCTTGGACGTGTGGCAACGAATTCATAATCCCGGAGCTAGGACACCGGTCGGATTCGCATGCGGCGATCCCAAGTTCGTCGCACGGGAAATTGCTCAGTCCGACGCCGCTTTGGCCAAGTTGCAATCCTCAAAGTCATCCGGTTCCAGCGCGCCGAGATAAGCTGAATGGCAACCGTCATGACTCTACTAGTGGGCGGCGGGAAACCCTATTTAAGCTCGCGTTTCCCACGGCCTTGACCTTTTGACCTCTCTCCTGCGGCAGCAAAGTGATGCAAATCTACATATTGTCCTGCTTCCACGAATAGCTGGTTCTTCGATCACGCTCCGTCAACCGTGCTCTTGCTCTGAACGCTTACGTTGTACCAGCCGTCCAAATCCGTGCCCGGAGCCGGTTGTCCGGTCATCTGGCGGAATGGCCTCAGCAAACTATCCTCACTCAGGTTGGTCAACACATCGTGAGTTTCACGCAGCGGCGCGTTGTGGAGAGTGCTAGTGATGGTCACGTCACCGCAGCCGAATTCTGACAAGGGCAAAATTCCCGGATTGTGTGCAACCAGGATAAAGGAAGCGTAAACTGTCCCTGATGTTGGCCGGCCCCATGCAAAATTAGGGTTGCACGCTACGAGACGATCTTACGAGACGATCTATAGTTAAGACAATCCAGACTGCTGATTTGCGGTGACTTAGAGGGGGCTCTCCCAAACCGGCAGAGGAGATCTTCTTTATGATCTCTGCAAGCGCGGCTTTAACTGGCTCCTACGACTACAGCGAAGTGGCGCGCTCAGTAGCGATCGCCATCTTCGCATCCTATGCCGCGCTCGACCTCGCGGGACGCGTAACTGTCGCAACGAGCGGTATTCGCCTCGCGTGGTTGAGCGGTGGTGCGATTGCGATGGGCATCGGCATCTGGGCGATGCACTTCAAGGGGATGCTGGCCTTCCGCCTGCCAGTGCCCGTCAAATATCACTGGCCGACAGTCCTGGCCTCACTCCTGGTGGCCATGCTCGCGTCCGCGGTTGCGCTGTATGTGGCGAGCCGTCAGAAAATGACTCCGGGGAAGGCCTTGACTGCCAGCGTCACTATTGGCGCCGGTATCGCCGGCATGCACTACATCGGCATGGCCGCAATGAGGTTGCCCGCCGTCACCGAGTACTCCCCCTTTCTGGTTACGTGTTCCATCTTGCTCGCAATCTTGTTCTCTCTAATCGCGTTGCTGATGGCGTTCGGTCTACGAGAGGAGACCAGATGGAGTGTTCCGCGGAGGCTGGGTAGCGCCACGGTGATGGGAGTCGCTGTCTCCGCGATGCATTACACCGGAATGGCTGCCGCAAGTTTCATCCCCGCTTCGCCTCCGGACCTTTCCCACGCCGTGAGCATCCCCGCCGTTGGCAACTCTGGAGTTGTCATTACTGCCTTGATCGTGCTTCTGGCGGCCGTGACAACATCATCTGCGGACCGGCGCCGAAGTGAACACCGCCTTCGACTTGTGATCGACACAGTTCCCGCGATGCTGCACAGCGCTCGTCCCGACGGCTATGTCGACTTCTTCAACAAGCGCTGGCTGGAATATGTAGGTGTTTCTTTGGAAGATATTTCCGGATGGCGATGGACCAATGTAATCCACCCCGACGACGTTGAGGATGTGCTGGGCAAGTGGCGCTCGTCGGTGGCGACGGGCCGGCCCTTCGAAGCTGAAGCACGATTTCGGCGGGCTGATGGAGAATACCGTCTGATGCTTCTTCGAAAGGTGCCGTTACGCGACGAAGCGGGCAGCATAGTCAAATGGTACGGCTCCGCTACCGATATCGAGGATCGCAAGCGCGCCGAAGATGAATTGCGAAAGCAGAAGGAGCTTTTCCAGAAGATATTCGAGAATATCCCCGTGATCATCGCCTTCCGGGGGCAGGACCGCCGGATAGAGACGGTCAATCCAGAATTCGAACGTGCGATGGGTTGGACGCTGAAAGAAATACGCGGACAAAATCTGGACATATACGCCGTGTTTTTCCCGGATCCCGATTATCGCCAAATGGCGCTAGACCTCATGGCCGCGTCAACTGGCGAGTGGAACGACCTCAAGCTGAGCGTAAAGGATGGGCGGGTCATCGATGTGGCCACCACATTCTTACGACTTTCCGACGGATCGACCCTTGGCATCGGGCAAGACATCACGGAGCGCAAGCGCGCGGAGGCAGAACTGCGCGAGAGTGAGGCACGGTTTCGACTGGTGGCTGATAGTGCTCCGGTGTTGATCTGGATGTCGGGGACTGACAAGCTCTGTACCTACTTCAACAAGCCTTGGCTGGACTTCACCGGCCGATCGCTTGAGCAAGAGCTCGGCAATGGATGGGCGGAAGGGGTCGACCCTGAGGATTTGCAGAGATGCCTGGATACGTACATTCAGTCCTTCGATCGCCGAGAGGCATTCAGGATGGAGTATCGCTTGCGACGCCACGACGGCGAATTTCGATGGGTTCTCGATATCGGGGCGCCACGATTCAATCCGGACGGGTCTTTTGCCGGTTACATTGGCTCGTGTATTGACGTGACCGAGAAAAGGCGAGCCGAAGAGCAGCTGCGTCAGGCGCAGGAGAATCTCGCCCGCGTGTCCCGCGTGATTGCGATGGGAGAGCTGGCCGCTGCCATTGCTCATGAGGTCAACCAGCCGCTTGCGGCTGTGGTCACGAATGCAAGTGCATCGCTACGCTGGTTGGCTGGGCAACCGCCTAATCTGGGAGAGGCTCGGGAAGCCATCGACAGGACCGTCCGGGACGCGAATCGGGCAAGCGAGGTGATCGTGAAAATTCGCGCACTGTTGCAAAAGGTCCCGCCTCAGATGGAACAACTTGATGTGAATGTCGCCATCCGCGAAGTACTGACTCTGGCCGACAACGAACTTCTGCGCAGTGGTATTGCGGTTCAAACAGATCTGGCGCCGGATGTTCCCAATGTGTTCGGGGATCGCGTTCAATTACAACAGGTTCTGTTGAACTTGATTCTGAACGGCATCGATGCAATGAGAACGATTACCCATCGACCGCGGGAGTTACGCATCAAGTCTGCAAAGCACCCGGATGGTGTGCTGATCCAGGTTCATGATTCGGGAGAGGGAGTCAATCCCGAGCAAGCACACCACATTTTTGATCCATTCTTCACCACCAAGCCCCAGGGTATTGGTATAGGACTCTCGGTGGGCCGTTCCATCGTCGAGGCTCATGGCGGCCGTTTGTGGTTCACGCCGGGGGCTTCACACGGGGTAGTTTTTCAATTCACCGTGCCAAAGGCAGACACGTCAGATGAGCGAGCCGCCTAGTATCGTGTTCGTCGTGGACGACGATGCGTCGATCCGCGATGCGCTTAAGAGCCTGATCCGCTCGGTGGGTCTAAGAGTCGAACTCTTCGGATCGCCACGCGAATTTCTGCAAGCCAAGCGACCAGATGCGCCGAGTTGCCTGGTCCTCGATGTCAGGCTACCAGGGGAGAGCGGGCTGGATCTTCAGCGCGAGTTAGCTGCGGCCAACATCCACATTCCGATCATCTTTATCACGGGCCACGGTGATATCCCCATGTCGGTAAAGGCCATGAAAGCAGGAGCGGTAGAATTCCTGACTAAGCCATTCCGCGACCAGGATTTGCTCGATGCGATTCAGGTGGCCCTGGAGCGGGACCGCGCCGCGCGACAACGGCAGGCCGAGACCGCAATGCTCCGGGAGCGTCTCGAATCACTGACCCCGCGCGAGCGTGAAGTGCTACCCCTGATAGTTTCAGGCCTGCAAAATAAGCAAGCCGCCGCTGAAATCGGGACCACCGAAGCGACAGTAAAGGTCCATCGTAGCCAACTCATGAGGAAGATGGGAGCCGATTCCCTGCCAGAGCTGGTGAGGATGGCTGAGAAAATTGGCATCTCCGGTTCAAAGCGATGAACTTCAAGGCGATAAACCTTCGTCGACCCAACCTTTACTAAAGTAAAGAAATCTTTGCCAACGCACAATGGAATTGGCCACTGTCCCCATGTACTTTTGATTTTGTCGCGCGAGGTGCTTCCTTTACTCCGGGTCTTCACAGCAGGGCAATGTTTCGATTCACCGTGCCAAAGGCAGCCGACTTTCATGACGGAGCAGCCGCCCATCGTGTTTGTCGTGGACGACGATATATCGATCCGCGATGCGCTTAAGAGCCTGATCCGCTCGGTGGGCCTAAGAGTCGAGCTCTTCGGCTCATCAGGCGAATTTCTGCGAGCGCAGCGACCGGATGCGCCGAGCTGCCTGATCCTTGACGTCAGGTTACCTGGGGAAAGCGGGCTCGATCTTCAGCGCGAGTTGGCTGCCACCAACATCCATGTTCCCATCATTTTTATTACCGGTCACGGTGATATCCCCATGTCGGTGCGCGCCAAGAAGGCGGGCGCCGTTGAATTCCTCACCAAGCCATTCCGCGATCAAGATCTGCTGGATGCCATTCAGCTAGCGTTGAAACGAGACGTGACCCGGCGGGCGCAAGAGGCAGAAGCTGCCACTCTGCGTGAACGTTTTGAATCCCTCACACCTGGCGAACGGAAGGTTCTGCTTCTGGTCGTTTCCGGTCGGATCAACAAACAAATAGTGGCTGAAATTGGAACCAGCGAGGCAGCCGTCAAAGTCCATCGTAGCCAGGTCATGAAAAAGATGGGAGCTGCATCCACGGACGACCTGGTCAGGATGAGCGAAAGCATGGGCATCGTCCCCACGAACTAACGGAGGTTCTTAAAAGCATCCCTTTACCAACGTAGGCATTTCCCTTACCAACGCACAATAGATTCATCGCCACGCCGGGTGCTAGTTTGAAGGTCGGAAGGTTGCGCCGCTTACAGCTGAACATGAAGTACGCCTCCGAGCTAACAGAAACGATGGCCACAGCACATGGATGAAGCAATATCGCTGCAACCTCCGAGGCAGCCACCCGCGACGAGGTCGCACCCATTAGAGAGGAGAAGTGCGTGCCCCATGACGTGGCACGCGTAGCTTGCTGTGAAGACCAAAATCCTCCCCTTCCGTGAGCTGCTTGAGTCGACGCCAGACGCGATGGTCATCGTCAATGAAGCTGGGGAAATAGTGCTCATCAATTCTCAGACAGAAAAACTGTTCGGATACGACCGCGAGGATCTAATTGGTTATTCGGTCGAGCGACTGATTCCGGCTCGGTTTCAAGATCGACATCTAGACCAAAGGGCAGCATATTTCAGTGATCCCCGCGTACGGCCGATGCAGGCAGGCTTGGAACTCTATGCTATTCGCAAGGATGGCCACGAGTTCCCCGTCGAGATTAGTCTCAGTCCACTGCAGACAGAAGAAGGTACCTATGTAACTGCCGCGATTCGCGACATCAGCGAAAGGAAACGTATAGAGGACCAGATTCACAAGCTAAGTTTGGAATCGCAGGCCAAACAGCAGTTGCAATTGTTGCTCGACTCGACGGCGGAGGCGATCTTCTCGATTGATGTTGATGGAGCTTGCACCCTCTGCAATGCTGCGTGTCTTCGGTTGTTGGGTTACAGTCGCGACTCCGAACTGCTTGCAAAGAACATGCATGCGCTGATACACCACACCCGGCAGGATGGGCGCACCTACCCCGAGGAGGAATGCAAGATTTTCCGGGCTTTCCGGCAGGGGAATGGGACGCACGTGATGGACGAAGTTCTTTGGCGCGCCGATGGAACTAGCTTCCCCGCTGAGTACTGGTCTTATCCTGTACGCCACAACGGTCGGGTTGTAGGCAGCGTCGTCACCTTTTTCGATATTACTCAGCGCCAGAAGTCCGAGGAAGCGCTGAGGCGATCGGAATCGCGGTATCGCTCAATTATTGAGAGCGCCCCTTATGGCATTCTTCGCGTTGACCAGAAGGGTCGCATCGCGATGGCAAATTCAGCCTTCGCAGCTATGCTTGGTTACCAAGCTCCAGACGAGGTTCTGGGCCTCAACACAGGTGCGGACGTTTATCTCAATTCGACGGAGCAGCAACGCGCTCGCGATTATGCATCCGAAGATCCCGCGGTTGGTTACGAGACCAAGTGGAAGCGTAAAGATGGGAAAACGATAACGGTGCGACTCGGTGGGCGACGCCTGCCAAATGAGGACGAACTTCCAGGCGGGTTCGAAGTCTTTGTTGAGGATATCACCGCACATCGATCTCTGCAGAAGCAGTTGGAACACTCCCAAAAGATGGAAGCCGTTGGCCGATTAGCGGGCGGAGTCGCCCACGACTTCAACAACCTGCTCATGATTATCACCGGGTACGCACAGCTTCTGGACGAGTCCTCTGCGGACCCTGAGAAGGTAGTTGAATACGCCAGAAGCATCCAAGATGCTAGCTCCAAAGCCGCCGCGGTGACTCGCCAACTGTTGGCTTTCAGTCGGAAACAAGTGCTCGAACCGAAAGTCCTCGATCTTAGCTACGTAGTGAAGGACCTGGCGAAAATGTTGCCACGTTTGCTGGGAGAAGACGTCGAAACAGTGCTGGAGCTCGATCCTCAGGTCGGTACCGTGCGGGCTGATCGAGGTCAGATTGAGCAGGTCATCATGAACTTGGCGGTGAACGCAAGGGATGCCATGCCACGAGGTGGGCGTCTCACCATCGCGACGAGTAACGTGGCACTGGACGCCTCTTACTACCAGGGCATCGAGGTCCCGCCAGGGCAGTACGTCTTGTTAGCGGTCAGCGATACAGGCATCGGCATGAACGCCGAGACTCAAGTTCATATTTTCGAACCGTTCTATACGACCAAAGAAGCAGGAAAAGGCACGGGGTTAGGTTTGGCGACGGTCTACGGAATTGTGAAGCAAAGCAACGGATTCATCTGGGTTTACAGTGAACCGGACAAAGGCAGCATTTTTAAGATCTACCTTCCCCGTGTCGATGCTGCTGCGGATTCCGACGAGAGCCTCCAACTAGTCCATGCGCCATCCGCAGGGACTGAGACAATTCTCCTGGTGGAGGATGAAGCCGTCCTTCGCAACGTATGCCGAGTGTACCTGGAATCCAAAGGTTACACCGTGTTGGAGGCCGGCAATGCGAAAGAAGCGATGAAGATTTGCCAGAGCTACGATCGACCGATTCACGTGCTGATCACAGACATCGTGATGCCTGGCCTGGGAGGATTGGGGCTGGCAAAGTCCGCATTGGAAATGCGGCCAGCGCTTTCCGTTGTTCTTGTGTCTGGATACACGGACCGCGCGTTAGACCGCGAAGCGATAAGCTTCGCAAAATTCCTGCAAAAACCATTTAGTTTCGACGCTTTGGCTCGTAGCGTCAGATCTCTATTAGATAAGAATCGAGAAATACTTCTTATCGAGGACAGCAAATTCATGCGAGTCGCGGTTCAGAGAGCACTTACCGCAGCGGGATACACCGTCCACACCACGGACCACGGAGAGGCAGGTCTACGTGCAGCGCGCGAGACACTGCCTGATTTGATTGTCTTGGGCCTCGGGTTACCGACAATCTCAGGTCTCGACGTACTTAAAGCGCTGAAAAGGGATGCCATCACAAAGAGCATTCCCGTGATCATTCTCGCGGCACCTGCAGAACCAACCAAGGAAAAGCTATTAAATGAGGGTGCCGCAGCTTGCGTGGAAAAGTCGGACAAGCTGCTCGAAAACGATTCTGTAGCTTTGATTCACACCGTCACGCAGGTTATGGGCAAAGCGAAAGCATCAAGGGGATAAAAACGGGTCTCATCCTGCTCCACCAGAGAAGTTCACGTGGCGTAGCCGACCAGGGGCAAATGTTTCAAATCGGCGCAGGTTGTTTCAAGTGGAGGTCTGCGCGTGCACAGAGATTCCCTCCAAGTGGATTCCTTCTCATTCCATTGGGTACAAATTTCGCGGGTCATGTCAGACCACGGTTTTAGGCGAAGAAATGGCGCGAGTTTGCGAGATCGCCTTGTTTTCGTCAGTTTGGTGTAATACGGGAAGAGCCTTTTGAGCAAAGAAATGCGCAATGGGAACGCGTAGTCAAAGTCCTAATTCAATCGTTTCCAGTCGGAAAAGTAGGCACCATCCACGAGGTACATTACGACCTCGGGGCTATTGCGGGAGAGCATCGTCTGGCCTTTCACAATTCCCTGAAAAGTTTCCTGGATGAAGTAATACGTCTTGCTGGCTTCGAGATCCATGTCGAATCCGTTCGCGTTTTCAGACTGCGAAATGAGGGAATATTTTCCGGGATCGACATAGGCGATGCTGTAGGTGCCCATCTTGTTTACCGCGATGACCTTGCCGTTGGCATGCAGCTTGAACTGGTTTCCCCACCCGGTGTTGCGCGCGGCCAGCGGGGGACAGACAACGACAATTGTTGCCTTGTCTGGCTTCGCCTCAGGCAACGGATGAGTCGTCCTGTCCAGCTTCATCGAATGCTTGGACTTCAAATCCGGGACACGGCTTTTGTCAATGTCACCGTCCTTGTCGATGATCGGTTTCCCCTTTTCGAAATAATTCGCAATCGTCACGCGTTCTCCAAACAGGCTTTGGGTTTTGGCGGTTGCCTTGTCGTATATGGCTCCCGGCAGGACTAATAGCACCTTCTCCGAATGATCCCCTTGGCTGTACTCCAAGCAAAGCCAGCGATCATGCACACGAATGTGCGCAACCAACGCGCCCGCGAGCGGGCTTAGGGCGGTAACCGCCACGGAGGTTGCACCCGCGTTCATATGGGCATCCGAATCGAAGACCACTTTTGTGATGTCGGAATATTGAACGGCGAAGTTATCGCCCGCCGCACTCCGAAACGTCAGTTTTCGAGCGTCATCGTCGAAGCTGAGAACACCGATCTTATCCACCAGTTCCCGCTTTTCCTCGCTCTTGTGCCGACGAATTTTGATGTCCTCAAACTTAATAGTTTCTGAAAAGAGGAATGGGAGGCCGATGAACAAGAAAATGGCCAGGTGCGCCGGTTTTTTCATGTGCCGCCCTCTTTGCGGTCTAACTCGGAATTTCCTTTTTAAACCCGAAAACCCGCACCATAGTACACCTTTGGAACTTGGCAGACTGACGTAAAATTCCGATAGCGCCCTCTTCGGCCAAACTCCGCCGCGAAGACCTCGCGAAATCGCCGGTGCAAAGAGGGCCGGACGTGGTCAAATCTCGCGCTTGATTTTACACTCTTACTACAATATGACGACGATCAGCCGACGCAGATTCCTTGCCGCAGCAGCGCTATCTCTGGCTGCATCCCGTCTTCAATCGCAGCGCGGGACCGGACCCGAAGTCACCCTGAGGCTTTCCGCCGAGGCCGCCGGGCCCCACATGCCCACCGACTTCGTGGGTCTGTCGTATGAGGTACAGCAACTCGCCGATCCGAGTTTCTTCGCGGCAAGCAATATCGGATTGATCCAACAGTTCAAAGCTGTGGCGCCTCAGGGCGTGCTTCGACTCGGCGGCAATACCAGCGAGTTTGGCTGGTGGAAGGCAACGCCCAGTTCTCTTGAACCTGAGCACCCGCAGACTCGCGTGGTCGAGGGCGAGCCCAAACCGCAGTATTACGCTGTAAGACCGGAGGCAGTACGGAATCTGGGAGATTTTCTGAGAGCGACGGGCTGGACCTGCCTGTACGGCATCGGCATGGGAACCAATACGCCTGAGCGTGCGGCTGAGGAAGCTGCCTTCGTGGCACAGACACTCGGTGCGAGCCTGCAATACTTCCAGATTGGCAATGAGGCAGATCTTTTCGACCGCCACCTGCGTGATCCAAAAGCGTGGTCCGCCAAAACCTACCTAGAGGAGTGGCTCGCTCTTGCTCGGTCCGTGACCTCGCGCGTGTCAGGGGCAAAGTTCGGCATGCCGGATGTTGCATCGAACGTGGCCTGGCTGACGGAGATCGCTGCCCTGTGGCCTTCGATCCAGAATCCACCGCATGTAACGACGCTTACGCACCACTACTATTTCGGCGGGCCGGCAACAAATCCCGACGTGAACGTTCCCAACCTGCTGAAGCCAGCTACGATGGCGAAGGTGCAGAAGACCGCGGATACCGCGACCGCCGCGGCTTATAAGATGGGCGCCCGCGTGCGCATGACCGAAGGGAACACTTGTTATCGCGGCGGCAAGCCAGGGGTGTCCGACGTTTTCGCCGCGGCGCTGTGGGCTGCTGACTATTCGCTGTTACTCGCCAGTAACAATTATTCCGGAATCAATTTGCACGGCGGCACCGGAAAATCCGTGGCCAACTCCGTCGGAGGCATCCTCCCCGGCGACGTCCTTCTCCAAGAGAAAGGCGAAACCCCGGACCAGATCGCGACTCATCCCCACCCGTTCTATACGCCCATTGGGACATTCGGCTCAGAGTACCGGATGGAGCCCGTGGCTTATGGCCTCAAGTTCGCCGGAGAGTTTAGCGGGGCTTCCCTTCTCCAGGGTGATTTCACTTCGCAGCTTCAGGCCACGGGAGTTGACGCAACTGCCTATGCCGCAACATTTCCCACCGGGCATGTTGCCGTCATCATCCTCAACAAAGACACGGAGCAGAACTTAGAGGTGAGCCTGGACTTTGGAACGCGGAGATCAGGAATGGTGAAGACCAAGACGCTGCACGCCCCGGCGCTGGATAGCCGGGAAGTTCTCATCACGCAATCTCCAGAACCCGGCCATCTCCAGGATGGCAAGTACACAGTGACGGTTCCCCACGCGACAGGGATCTGCCTGACCCTCAGCAGATGATCCAACCATCAGGATCCCGGGCGGACGGCAGCGGGTAGTGTCACATGAGCTTCGCTGACATTCCCTTGCTCTACGAGGATGCACAGAGGCCACGCAGTCTGCAACTCAGCGAGTTCACTCGAAGCATCACCCTGGCTTTCTTCGACCGATTCTTGCGGAAGGGACACAACGAGGGATTGGATTGGGCGCTTTCCCACGGCAATATTGGATCCGTGACCAAGTTCCCTCAGTAGATGGTCATTTCTGCTTCGCGAACCCCGATTTTCGTGCATTCCTTACTGGCTTCACCGATGCGTTCGGTTTTTTAAGGCTGTCATCCAGTTTCCGAGGCACGTTGTGTTCAATGATGAATCGCTTTCTGCATGCGGGACACGTACGCTGCCCAAACTTGATGGTATCCATCACGGTTGCGATTACCAGAAGCGTAGCGCAGTGCGGACACTTGATGGGAATTTCGGTCAAGGGAAATTTGAAGCTTCGTTTTGAGCCGTGCATGGGCGTCTCCTGTTCGCCAGGTGCGACGGGACAGGAGCAATGATGGTGGCATCCCCTGTTCGCCGCCAATACAGCGTTTAGTTAGGGTAGGAAGACCTCGTAGCCATTTTTCGCTGAAGGAAGCAGCCGGGCGTTTGCGAAACTAATCGTCCCTTCCCCAAGGGATGACGCGCTCGAAACACCCGACTCCTGATCATAATCACTCTTGGCAATAAGTATGTATCGTATCGAACCATTCAAAACATTGGCAATCGACGTGCGCTAGCGTACTGAGATCTCTTTCCATTCGCGCTAGGATCGCTAACCATGCCGAAAACCAAGGTTCTGTCCCAGTTCTCCCAACCAGTCCCACGAATCTAGCGTGCCCATACTGCAAGGCAGGGGTCAATCAGGATTGCGTCACAAATGTTGGATCTTTCGCAGCCCTAGATCTTGCCAGAGTGAAGGCCGCTGCCGCAATTGACAAGGCCAACAGACACGCGAAAGCAGAATAAATTCCAAACTGCACCACTACCACTACGATACCGAAATGAATTTCCACGTTGGGCTGTGATTTTCCTTCCTCCTCCGAAAGAACGACACGGAGATACCCGTAGACGGCAAGACGAAAGAACGCTGGCTGGAACTCTGTGAACAAGCCTCAAAAGAACAAGATCCGAAAAAGCTGATGGAACAGGTTGAAGAAATCGACCGCATATTGAAAGAGAAAAGCGCCATCATACTACTTTCTTCCCTGACCACATCACGTCTTCTCGCCAGCGACAAACACGGTATTGCACTTCGGGCACCGCATTTCGGTAAAGCTCACTCGCTGCGTTTCATTCGGTGGTAGGTTGCAACAGTTTCTTCGGATTGCCCGTCACCGAGCCAAGTGACCGCCAGAGGCAAGGCGCTCTATAAACTCGCGTTGTGCTTCACTTACCGACTTCCAAGCCGTATCCATCACCAAGTGCGGTGTTGACCATTTTTCGTATGTTCTTTCGCAAACACTTTCCCAGGTGAGAGGCGGCAAGCCATCGATTTCTGCCGGTCTGCTCTCGATGCGTCTCCGGTGCTCGGCAGCATCGGAACAAACCACTTCCACCTCCACGAGGCTCGCGAGCGCATTACGCGCAACTTGCGCCCATGAATCGCGAGTGACCGGGAGAGCATTCACGGAATCGGCAACGACGGGTTGGCCCAGACGGAGGTTTTCCTCCGCTACCCAATAGGCACTCACATACCCGGCAAGACCAACATCGTCACGGAGCACGTTACTACTGCGAATCGCCATCTCGATCGTATCTATGCGCAGATAAACAGCAGCGCATTTCGCCGCCACAGCTTTTGCGAGCGTTGTCTTTCCCGTACCTGGCAGTCCTCCAAATACGATCAGCAAAGGATGAATCATCTGGTTGATTGTATCGCCCGGCTAGCGACGGCGGATCGTCGGCGCAAACGGAAGTCATTTTCCCGGCGTGCTGCTTCAACTTTGGAGCAGATTGGGTTTTTCAGGGGGTCATCCAGCGTCGGTCGCAGGTTGTTTTCAAGCAAGTCGAAATCCGATTGTGCTCAGACGGTAAAATACCCTACAATATTAGTCGGGTATGAACAACCTTTCACCAGAACAAATAGCGACCATCAAGGCTGAGATCAAAAGGCTCGAAGAGGATCACAACGTTTGCACGGATCAGGGCCTTCAGAAAGTGATCGACGCTCGGATTGAGGAACACAAAAAGAAGTTGGCTATGCGAGCAGCGGACAAACGTGAAAAGGTATCGTGACGGGCGCACGTCTCCCCACGAGTGTGGCTACGGTACCGAAATGAATTTCCACGTTGCGCCATGATTTCCTTCCTCCTCCGAAAGGACGTACGGAGATGCCTATGGACGGCGAGACGAAAGAACGCTGGTTGGAACTCTGCGAACAAGCCTCGAAAGAACAAGATCCGAAAAAGCTGATGGAACTGGTTGAAGAAATCGATCGCATATTGAAAGAGAAACAGGATGGCATCAACCAAGGCAGGAACAATGCTGCTGATTAGTAATCAGCAGAGAGCTGTGGACGATTCGGCCGGCTAAGCACAGATGTGCTCATCCTTGATTTATTTCAGGCAGGATTTTATTGAAGCTGACACGATGAATTTCTGCCAGTGGGCATGACCGCGTTGCATACGGTATTGATTGATGCACTTTTTCCAGGTTGATCCGGAGCATGATTGAATCTGTTCGGGTCAAGGTCCCCAGTAGGTTGAATTGCAGTTTCATGTATCCGTGCTCGCGCGCGCCCTCAGGTCAAGAGGTATGGTAGCCGACTCATCGACCACGCCAACGGCGAATCCCGCGTTTCCGGATTTGCCAGACAAACACCGAAACGACTGCCCAGGCCACGGTAGCAGCAATAAGCACGGCCCAGGCTGAATGCGCCGGTAAGAACCGCCAAATGATCACGGCGAACACAAGAAGGCCGAGGCTCCCCATGGCCGAGCCCGCAGCATCTACGCTGGCCGCCTGCCTTCCCCTGACCGTTCCGCTCATACCCTTCTTTTCTTTCTTTTGCTTTTCGTGCTTTTCAATAAGCGTTGCGCTCGCGGGAAAAATTGCGGGGAAAGCCAGGAGAAGTCCTGCGATGACCGGCCCGTAGTGCTGCGCCACGAGACCGGCAATAGCGGTAACGATGCCGCCGAAGAGAAAACGCAGCGTGTACTGGCTCCACTTCGAGTCCCGAAGCGCAGAACCATCCACTCTCACGGGCATACTCATTTCAGCGCGACACTCCAGAGGCCGAAGGCGACTGCAAACCAGAAAGGCATGGCGCCGGTTGTCACCCAAAGTGCCCTGAACCGATATCGCATCAGACTCCAACTGACCAGTGAAGCGAAAATGAAGAATGCAATCGCTCCTGCAATCATCGAACGCGCCTCAATCGAAGCGTAGGACGCTCCTTTGGTCGCCAGTGTCAGGCCCAGTGTCGCAAGCGCCACGGAGGGAGCCGCTCCGAACAGTCCGGCAAAGCTCTTGGGCTTAAGCACGTCCCCGATCAGCGCGAATACGGACACCACGGCCCCGCCAACGAGGAAACGGATGAGTATCTGGATCATCGCATTCCTGACTTCACTAACTGTAGAGCCTGTCCAGGCCCTTTGATTCCCAGCACCTTGTATTGCTCTCCCGAAAGATTGTGGTAATTCACGAAAAATTCTTCGAGTTCACGGCAGAACTCTTGGCCCAGGTCATCAATTGTTTTTATGTCAGCCCAGCTATGGGCATCCTGCTCAATCGCGACAATTCTGTCGTTGCGTATCTTTTTCTTCTTTTTCTTATCCCCCTGCTCGCCCTGAATCACGCCGATAAGGCGACAACTCAGCGCGCATCCGGCGAAGGCGGGTTCATCCATTAACACCAGTACATCCACAGGATCGCCATCATCGGCTTTGGTCGAGGGAACAAATCCGAAGTCATAGGGAAAGGTCATTCCTGCAGGCAGAACTTTCTTTAGTTCGAAAATGCGCTCGTCGTCGTTGAAGGCAAACTTATTTCGGCTCCCCTTCGGGGTCTCGATGACGACCCGGAGCAGGCCCTTGTCGACGCTGAACGGATTTAACCCGATCGGATTTGCTAATGCCTTTTTCCTGCTGACCCTTTTGCTCATCAATTCTCCTTCTTCCGTCGAACCAGATGCCGGGGACTGGGATAAGGTTTGCTTTTGAAAACCAACCTCCCCTGGCAACACGGCATCGAACCGCGGCTTACATCCGATATTTGCACTACGAAAACTGGAACAGGAGACCACTGTGGAAGCGCCTCCTCGACATACCTCGGGCGATCAGTCTCAACTGCCAGGCCGACGAATCTGGCTCAAATCGGCAGCGGCAACACTGGCCTCAGCATATGCCCTTCCTTCGTTCGTCACAGCGGCATCGAACCAGAACTCCGGCGGGCCCGAAAAGGCCATCGAGCGCAAGATGGTCGGCTTCATGCTGGCCCACGAGCAGTTCACAGTGCCGCAGGTGATCGATATCGGCGTTTCAGCAGAGCAGGCTGGCTTCGATCTTCTGGCGACCAGTGACCATTTTCAGCCCTGGCAGGCGAATGAAGGCCACAGCGGTGAAGCGTGGGCCACGCTGGGCGCCCTGTCTCAACGCACGCAGCGAGTCTGGATGGGAACGACCGTTACCTGTCCTACGTTCCGATACAACCCCGCGGTGGTTGCAGAAGCTTTTGCAACCCTGGATTCCCTGGCGCCCGGACGCATTTTTCTCGGGATTGGGTCCGGCGAAGCGCTGAATGAACAGGCGGCCACCGGTTCATGGCCAAAATGGCCCGAGCGGTCCGAACGACTTGTCGAAGCGACTGACATCATACGGCAGATGTGGACAGGCAAACAAATCGCTCATCAGGGAAAGTATTACAACGTGAATGCACGACTATACGATCGGCCGGAGAAAGCGATTCCCCTGCTAATGGCGGCCAACGGCCCGAAGGCGATGCGCCGTGCCGGACAATACGCCGACGGTCTCGTCACCGACCCGAAGACGTGGAAAGAACACAAGGCGGAGTTTGAGATGGGAGCCAAGTCCGCCGGCAAAGACGCCGGCCGGATGCCCGTGCTCGTTGAACAGTATGTGGTGGTTGGCGGAAAGAAAGACGCAGAGGCGGCCGCCGAATTATGGCGTTTCGGACCCAAGGCGTTCAAGTCGTATTACAACCTCCGTGATCCGAAGGCAATCCAGTGCAGGGCGGACGCGGAGATACCATTGGAGAAAGTTTATGGAGACTGGCCGGTCGGCACCGACCCGGTAGCTCACGTTAAAACGATCACTGATCTTTTCAGCAGCGGAGCCACCATCGTGAACATTCATTCAGGCCAGGCGGATCAGAAACGGGTTATTGATTTTTACGGCAAGGAAGTCTTGCCCCGAATCAAGCGGATTTCAGAATCGCGTACGTAGCGCAAGATCCGGCAACGGCAGGGTGCGTGCGCGGCATCGTAGGTTACCTAGATCGAACACGAGGAGATGAATATGGCTGGCAAAAAGAAGACCACTTCCCGAAAATCAGGAGGCCGCAAATACGGCAAGGCTGCCGGCAGATCAGTGGAGCGCGCGGTGCACCGCGAGAAAAAGGGATCACTGCGATCAGGCAAAGGCGGGGCGGTCACGAGTCGCACGCAAGCGATCGCCATCGGACTATCCGAAGCGCGCAAAAAGGGAGCTAAGGTTCCAAAGAAGAAGGGCTCGTAAGCCAAATGTCTCGTTGCGCACGGTCATCATATTTTCTCGAGGAGAACAGGTTATGAAAGCAATCCGCTATCAAGGCCGCGCAAGATGTCGGTATCAAGTCTACCCAAACCCAAAATCAAGAAATCAACCGACGCTTTGCTGCGAGTCACAACGACCGGCATTTGCGGGAGCGACCTGCATATGTTCGATGGCCGAACTCCGTTGGACAAGGAGCATCCCAGCCGGGCCAAGGAATTCTACGGTCTGATCAACATCTTGACATTGCTCGGGATGCTGATCAATTTTGCAGGAATTAATCCCGTAAGGGCATTGTTCTGGACCGCCGTCATCAACGGTTTTCTCGCGCCTCCCCTCCTCATCCTTATTCTCAAGATTTCAAATGATCGCAAGATTATGGGCGAGCGAGTGAATGGAAGAATACTGCATATAGCCGGTTGGATAACCTTCGCCACTCTGGCAGCGGCTGCTGTCGAGCTCATTTGAATGGGGCATATGGCGATTCATTAACGACAGCCACCCGCAAGTTGTTACACATGCAAGTTGTTACACATTGACGCCAGTAGAGATAGGACGGAAAATAACGGCGAATTCTCGGCGACGAGAAGGATTCTGCCTAGGACGAGGAGTTTGTTATGTTCGGAAAACGTCAACTTGTTACGTCAGCGACCGGCCCGCCTGATACAGCAACAATACCTCTTGCGGCCACAGCAAGGCCTTGCGGGAAGCGCGGCGATACGCCTTGCTCAGTGGCGGATTGGGCATCTTCTCCTGCATTCGCCAACAATTCGGAGAGCTGGGAATTGGTTAACGGGTCGTCGGGCAGCGGTGCTCTCATGATTCTAGTTGTGGAAGTACGGCTTCTTTAGGAGGAGGGCCTCGATCCCTTCCACGACGCATTTGATATCTGCCTTGCCGCAGACCCCGCGAATTCCGGCCTTTCGCGCCTCTTCGGCAAGCTGGGGAGACGCGTGCATGGAAACCATCAGGATGGGCGTGTCCGGAGAGCGCACTGTTATCTGTCTGGCGGCTTCCAGCCCGTCCATCACGGGCATCTGAAAATCGAGTACAACAATGTCGAATTTCTCGTGACTGACCTTCGTTACAGCTTCCTGGCCGTTTGAGGCCTCATCGCACACTTTCCAGTGGTCCCTCCCCTCCAGCAAAGTACGCAAGCTGCGTCGCATCAGCTCGCTGTCATCGACCACCAGGATGCGCGTTTCTTGCTGTCGGGCTTCGATGGTTTGCGGCATCCTCCTCTGATGCCGTTTATCGCGGGTAGGGTTACGGATAAGTTAATCCCCGGCCCGACAGTGAATGGACAGTAAAGGACAGTCGAGTTTTTGATGGAGCTTCCGGCGATAGCGTAAGTCACCGCCTTTCAATTTCTTCGGTCCGCCAGCTTGCCGTCTCGAATGCTTCCGGGGTTGACCGTCAGCCGCCCAGAACTCCGAAACCAACCATTCCGGATCGCGAGTAGCGTTCGCTGATTGCAGCGGCTATCAGTTTGAGAAGGGTCGGATAGAAGTCATTCGCCTTGCTGATGCTCGGTGGGACGGGACGCTCAGTCCGCCGCGATTAAGCGTCGGTCACGGTGCGGTGTTGTACGGGGCTGCCCGGAGCCGAGTTCGCACTTTTCGCCCGGCCCCGCGCCACAAGTCGGACAATGCACAGAATTTACCTCTTTAAGCGTCGGCTTCTTGGCCGTCATCGCTGTTAATGTTGCGGCAATCCCAAGAAGAAAAATGGTCAATTTGGAACAGTGAGTCCGGATAGTTGTGAAATATCACAATGCCAGCGGACTTCCATCCTAATCCGTGGACTCTCGCTTCGATTGCCTTCTGTTGTTGGCATTATTGGGAGGGTCGTCACGTTGCCCGCTAGAATCCCAGTTGGGCGCGGTCAATACACGAAACACTGTATAGGCTGCTCTTGGGGCTTCGTGCATTCTTAGGCGGCGGATTAAACGTATCGGTACCTCGATGGGGGACTGATCCCTGCGGGTAGATCGCATGCGCGATGGCAGTTCGAAGCAGCGGGCGATAGGCCCCGGATATTTGTGAGGATCGGTATGAGCTCCGTCGAAATCTTAACCGTCGATGATCAAGCACGGTTTCGGCGCACGGTTCGATCCTTGATTGAATCTCAGCCGGACTGCCGCGTCTGTGACCAAGCTGGCGACGGGATCGAAGCCGTTGAAGGAGTACACCAACTACATCCTGACTTATTACTCATGGACATCAACATGCCTGGCATGGACGGCCTGGAGGCGACACGAATCATTCGGCGTGAGAGTCGTGATTGCAATATAGTCGTTGTTACGCAGAACGATGTGACGGTTGCTCGTGAACCAACCCCGCAGCGTCGACGCAAACGGCTTCGTGACAAAATCGCATTGAATTCGAGATTTGCTTCCGGAGATGGGAGGGTGGTAATGAAAATCAATAGCAGCTTGGACGAGACAAAAAACGCAGCGGCCAACGGTGAGCCCTGGTGCGGTCTTTTAGCCGGCGCTGCGCCGCGCGATCACATCGTCCAGCTTTATCAGGATCAGCAATTTCTCAATCGGGCCGTCTGTCGCTTTGCGGCCGCGGCAATAGCCAATGGCGAGGGGGTAATTCTGGTTCCGACAATCGCTCATTGGGACGCTTTTCGGCCTCGATTGGAAAGCGAGGGCGTGGATGTGAAAGCCGCGGAAAAGCGCGGACAACTAACGATTGTTGACGCGGATAATCTGCTGCCCACCTTTATGCGTGACGGAATGCCGGATTCGCCTGTTTTCCTCGGCTTAGCTGCAAACGTTGTTTCACAAGCTCGCGGAGACGGTCGTTACCAAAAAGTGCGCTGGTGGGGGGAGATGGTTAACCTTCTTTGGGAGCGCGGCGACGTAGCCGCGAGTATGAACCTCGAAGATTTATTCGACAAACTGGCGCATGAGCAAGATATTTCGATCTTCTGCTCGTTCTTAATGGATAACTTCGACGGAGACGTGCACGCTCGTATGCTGCCGAGACTCAGCGAGAATCACTCCCATCTTATTCCCGTCGAAGATTACTCTCGGCTTGAGCGAGCCGTGTCCGAAGCGCTTCGGGATGCCGTGGGCCCGGACGAGTCCCGTGTCCTGGAGGACCGACTTCTGTCGCGCTATCCCGGCGCATTTCACATGCCGCGATCTCAGGCGTTGCTTTTGGCGTTGCGTCAGACTCTCCCACTTGTAGCGGATGATGTGCTGCAACGGAGTCGCACGCTGTATGGTGCTACTGGTTAAAAGATAGAAATACTCCATGGCCAAGGATAACGAGCTCTTTATAACCGGCACTGTGTCAGGCGACGCTGCGACCTCGGGCGGAATGACGGCCGAGATCGCTGTGCTTGACGCTGTCGATGTTCCGATCGTTTTAATCAGCCGCGAGTGCAAAGTGGTCCGCATCAACAGGGCCGCCATGACGGTGTTTGGCCTGAAGGCCTCGGATCTCGGTTGTTCTCTTGGCAACACCCTTGCCGGTGTGGAGGATCTCAATAGAATTTGCACGCGGGTCATCACTGACGGAGCACCACATCGGGTCGAAACCCGCGATGGCGATAGACGTTTTATTCTACGAGTAGCTCCCTATACCGGAAGCGATCGCAAGATTCTGGGCGCGGTGCTCACATTCACGAATGTCACGGCTTTTCGCGCAAGTATCGAGCAAGCCATCTACGAACGGGAATACACCAAGGCGATCCTCAACACAGCAGTTGATCCCGTGGTTGTTCTCGACGCCAAACTGCAAATACAGACTGCGAACCGGGCTTTCTATACCATATTTGGGGTTTCGCGGGATCAGACGCAGGGCATTTCGATCCGCAAGCTGGGGAATGACGAATGGGAAACCTCCGAAGTGTGGGAATCCGTAAGAGCAGCTCTTTCTGTCCCTGGCGACTTCCAAGCCGTCGAGATCGACCGCGAATTCCCCGCCGGTAGAAGGACGCTTGTGCTTGAAGCACGCCGATTGGCGGGAGCCGGGGATTCTCTGATCGTTCTTACGTTTCATGACGTCACTGAGCGAAAGCTGGCAGAACGGACAACTTCATTATTGGCTGCCATTGTCGATTCTTCAGATGATGCCATCCTCAGCAAGAAACTCGATGGGACGATAACTAGTTGGAACCAGAGCGCCGAGCGACTGTTCGGATATAAGGCAGCGGAAACCGTCGGTCAGCATATTACGCTTATCGTCCCGTGGGAACGACGTTCAGAAGAAGAAGACATTCTCAGGCGTCTGGCAGGAGGCAAGCGAGTCGATCATTTCGAAACAGTGCGCCAACGGAAGGACGGCGCTACCGTTGACGTTTCACTCACGATTTCTCCCATTCGTGATGCGGCAGGCAGGGTCATCGGAGCATCAAAGGTAGCCCGCGATATTACTGAACGCAAGCAGGCGGAGCGAGCACTGTCGGAACAAGCTCGCCTACTGGATCTGAGCAACGACGCTATCTTCGTTCGCGATGCCGGCGACCACGTTACCTATTGGAACAAAGCTGCGACGGAGCTCTACGGCTTTACGCGTAAGGAAGCGTTGGGCCGAGTAACGCACGAGATCTTGCAGACCCAATTTCCCGAGCATCTGGAAAAGATCAACGAACAACTGCACCGCGATGGGAACTGGAACGGCGAATTAGTTCACACGAGGAAGGATGGCACGAAAGTCATAGTCATTAGTCGGTGGGTGCTGGATCGGGAAGCCAATGGAAATGCGCGGTGCATTCTCGAAACGAACAATGACATTACGCAGGCAAAGCGGACCGAGAAGGCACTGCGCGACAGCGAGGAGCGCTTTCGCGCCATCGTCGAAACTACGCCTGAGTGCGTCAAGCTGGTCTCGGCGGATGGTACGTTGTTGCACATGAATAAGCCCGGCCTGGAGATGGTTGGTGCTCATTCTGCAGAGGAAGTGGTGGGTAAGAATGTTTATGACCTGATTGCGCCGGAGGATCGGGACCGGTTCAAAGCATTCAATGAGAGCATCTGCAGGGGCCAACAGGGTTCACTACAGTTCGACATCATTGGGCTAGAGGGGAAACGGCGGCACATGGAATCCCACGCCGCACCGTTGCGAAATCCGGATGACACCGTAGTGCATCTTGCTGTTACGGCCGACATTTCCGAACGGAAGCTGGCGGAGGAATTGCTGCGCCGGAGCGAAGAACGATTCCGCGCGCTCGTGAACGCGAGTTCTGACGTGGTTTATCGCATGAGCCCCGACTGGAGCGAGATGCGAGAGCTCGACGGCAGGGGGTTCATGGCGGATACGGGGAAACCAACGAAAGATTGGCTGAACCAGTATATTCATCCCGACGACCAACCACATATATTGCGAACGATCCGCGAGGCAGTGCGGACAAGGAACATGTTCGAGCTCGAACATCGTGTCCGACGAATGGACGGCACGCTGGGCTGGACGTACTCGCGGGCGGTTCCCCTGCTCAATATAAGCGGCGAGATCCAGGAGTGGTTTGGTGCAGCCAGCGATGTTACTGCTCGGAAAGAAGCAGAGGAAAACTTTCGCAAGCTGGCCCAAACGCTCGATGCGGAGGTACGGGCTCGCACCCGAGAACTGGAGGAGCAATCCAACCAGGTTCGGGAGCTCTCCTGGCGCTTGTTGACAACTCAGGATGAAGAACGCCGGCATATCGCTCGCGAGTTGCACGACAGCGCAGGTCAGACCTTGACCGTGCTTGGCATGAGCCTCGCGCAGCTTCTTCAGAATACTGGCCGCAATGCCCCCGAGCTAGCCGCTGAGGCCGAACAGATTCAAGAAACAGTCCAGCAGTTGCACCGCGAGATACGGACGACTTCTTACCTGTTGCATCCGCCTCTGTTGGACGAGAACGGGCTATATTCCGCGATTAGCTGGTTTCTACAAGGGCTTCTAGAACGTAGCGGCCTGGAAGTTCTGCTTGATATTTCCAAGGAGTTTGGGAGACTGCCGCGTGATATGGAACTCGTGATCTTCCGGCTGGTACAGGAATGTTTGACGAACATTCACCGACATTCCGAGAGTGAGACTGCTGCGATCCGGATTGTCCGTGAATCGAATCAGATTACCTTAGACATCCGTGACCAAGGCAAGGGCATGTCCCCCGCGCGTTTGGCCGAGATTCAATTGGGACGCTCGGGCGTCGGAATAGCAGGGATGCGGGAACGCTTGCGTCAATTCGAAGGGACCATGAATATCGAGTCGGATAGCTCCGGCACCCGCATTTGCGCCACCATCCCGCTCCGCAAACCTGCGTCGCCAGAGGATCAGAGCAAGGCTGAGCGGTTGCAAGCAACCGTGTCAGACTTTTGAATACAGTCCTCAAGTGTCCAGACGAATGACGGAAAAGCGGAAACAAGCCTTTGGATTAGTGCGCGAAAACGTGCCCTCGTCGCTTTGCTCCCGGTTTGTCCGCTAACCGGACTATCCAGAAACGGCTTCGGGAGGATCTCCGCGAAGCCAACTTCTGGCGTGTTGCGAGATTTTTTCCAGTTGCGCAACTTCCGGATTGACGGGTACTCGGGCACAATTCCATGGCTCCAGCAAAGCGCCTGTGGCTGCGTTGCTGCAACGAGTGTTCGACTGCACCGCCGTCGAGAAAGTCTCGCACCGCCAGACGGATCAGGAATTCACGATCGGAGCCACGCTTATGCTCTCCTCAATCACCGCAGAACCGGATTCTCTGGGCTGAATACGCCTGTGGGATTATCTTTCCAAATCCAGGCATGGACCAACCATTGACTCTTAGCGATGAAGTGACCTCCTTGTTCGCGGCATTGGCTCTCACTCAATCCGTGAGGGTTTTCTAGGTGCGCCAGTACGCATATATTTTCATGGCGATGCCAGATCGCCAATGATTTTGGAAATGGCGGGCTCAATGGCTGGCCGTCAGGCCCTTCGGGCGCATTCCAAAAATAACCAACCCCGGCCAGAGAGTATTCGCCCGGTTGGGCCGAGTTCTTCACATAGAGCAAGATGGGAGGCTTCTCTATATCAAAACGGTTCGGCTCCATGGTCAGAACATAGTGGATGCCCATTCCCGGCATATCACCTCCAACCATCTGATATCCGTCGGCTTCAGCCACGTGCACATCCTGGTATTTTGCCGTTGCTTGTCTGGCTCGTTCTAACTCGTCCGCCGTGTTCTTTAGTTCCGCATATGTCAGAGCCGCGCCATTTGCGTGCGACGGGTGCGGCATCATGGTCCCCGAGGACGCTTGTGCCGTACCATCTGGTGGCATCTGCGCCACGGCAGTGAGGCCCAGCACAAAAACGAGAGCTATCGTTCGACGAATTCCTTCCATTTGATTTCCTCCTTCTTCTTCCTTCGAAGTTGCCGAAGGCAGTGGATCCGAACCGAGACGTGGTCTTTGGCCCGGCGTATAGTAGGGCTGCTGACAGGTTGCACTTCGATCACATTCGCACAATAAAGAGCAGCGCCTGAATGGCGTCTGAATGCGCTGTTCAGGTGGCGTTCAGCTTGGTTCTCGTCTCCTTGCATAAAAAGGGGAAAGCATGCGGGTGCTTGTCGTGGAAGACGAGGCGTTTCTAGCCAGGCAACTCACGACCGCGCTTCGCCGCGCGGGCTACGCTGTGGACCATGCGGCCGACGGCGAACGCGCTGACCTTCTCGGACACGATGAACGCTACGACGCCGTTGTTCTCGACTTGGGATTACCTAAAGTGGATGGGTTGACGTTGTTGCGCCGCTGGCGCGAGGCGGGGCAAGCGATGCCTGTGCTCGTGCTAACGGCGCGAGGCAGTTGGCACGAAAAGGTCCAGGGGATTGACGGCGGGGCTGATGACTACATGGCCAAGCCGTTCCGTATGGAGGAATTGCTGGCGAGGTTGCGTGCACTTATTCGACGGTCGAGCGGGCAGAGCAATCCTGAACTCCGCTGCGGTCCGCTTGTACTCGACCCGCGTTCCGGCAAGGTGACCCTCGAGGGCGCGGAGGTGAAACTGACCGGCCACGAATTTCGCGTGCTTTCTTATCTAATGCACCACTGCCAGCGCGTGGTTTCACAAAGCGAACTCACCGAACATATCTACTCCCAGGACTTTGACCGCGATTCGAACACGGTTGAAGTTTTTATCGCTCGCTTGAGGCGAAAACTGGGACCCGCCTTCATTGAGACAGTGCGAAGCCTGGGTTACCGGATGAAGGCCCATCCATGAATTGGCTGCATTCTTTCCGGTGGCGAATTCTTGTTGGCACTGTACTCTGGACCCTCGGACTGATCCCGCTCATGCATTTGTTGTTCCTCGTGGTGCACGGCCAGCTTCGTTTCATGCCTGGGTGGGCCATAGGAGTTTTTCTTGTTTTTTCGACTTTGTGCATATTGGCTGGGATTTGGCAGTTCCGCGCCGGACTGTTGCCGTTCGGCCGTCTGCGTCGACAACTATCGGGTCTGCGCGATGGTTCCCGCGACAGGATCGAAGGAACCTATCCAGCAGAAGTGCAGCCGTTGGTGAACGATCTCAATTCCTTGTTAGAGCACCGCGAGAGGATCGTCCGGCGGGCACTGGCCAAAGCTGGCGATCTCGCACATGGATTGAAAACGCCGCTGGCGGTTCTGGCTCAGGAGGCCGAACAGTTCGAGGCTGCAGGCCAACATGAAACCGCATCCGCGATAAACCTGCAAGTTGATCGTATGCGCAGGCAGGTTGACTATCATTTGACGCAAGCCCGCGCGACTACTCCCGGCAACGCGCCCGGTGCTCGCTGTCCTGTATTGATTTCTGTTGAAGGGCTGACGCGAACCTTGGAGAAAATCTACGCGGCTCGCGGGCTTGCGATGGAGGTCAATGTCTCGTCCGCACATTTTGTTCGTGGGCAACGCGAAGATTTGGAAGAGATGCTGGGGAATCTGCTGGATAATGCCTGTAAGTGGGCAAAGTCCAACGTCAAGGTACAATCCGTGCAGGAAAATGGTGCGGTAGTTCTGATAGTGGATGATGACGGCCCAGGCCTGTCTCCCTCCATTCGCGATCAAGTGTTGCAGCGAGGAGTGCGCGCTGACGAAGCCGCCCCCGGTTCGGGACTGGGATTGGCTATTGTTCGCGATCTTGCCCAACTTTATGAGGGGGCGATCACGTTGAGCGACTCGCCGATGGGCGGTCTGCGCGCGAGCCTCCGGTTGCCCTCCTGAATCCCTCGCATAAGGATTTGCTTCACATGCATTTACAATCTTTCGGAAATCCACCTCAGGACGCTGACCAGAAGCGCGGGTTTCGTAGAGGAAAATCTACCTGGCGTCCCGATGCTAGGAAACAGTTCCCCGATTGTCGGCTGGAATTCTGGATTCGCGACTTATCGGCGCTGTGCCCCATGCAGTGCATATTGCCGGCAATGTTCCAAATAGGCGGATTCATGCCTCGCGACCAATTCAACAACGCTTGTCCAGAGCCATGACGGCGCATTGAGCTTTTTGCTACGATTTTGTTTCAGGACCATCCGCCATTTCTTCCGGGCACCCTTGTCCATTTGTTCCGCGTGAGCTGCGCCAACGACGGCCGCCAGGAACCGCGCTGCGTCTATCGCCTCTTCGCGCGTAAGTTGATCCATTTCGAGTTTTAGGTCTTGCGGGAGCAGTTTGCGAAGGACGGCAGGCTTCCCCGAAAAATGTCCCGCCAGCATGCGCTGTCCAAGGAAAGGCGATAATTTTCGTGCGCCCTCGACGACCCGCTTGGCATAATCCCGCGGCATAGGCGCCTTAGCGGAATGAGGTGCTCCTGCCGGAACGGCCTCCTTGATATCGACCAAACAAAAGCCTTCGCTGTTTTTCTTCTTTCTACCGATGCCCACTAGGACGGCAAACCGCAGCCGACCGAGAGAGCTGCACCCCTTCATCCAGTAGGCGGCATCGACGACTTCCACCTCGTCATACCTGTCGCGCTTCTTAAGGGACGTGATGAGGTCGCGCACTTCCGGAAGTTTGAATATTCGCTGATTCTCTTTCCTCTCGGCGGCCGTGACGGGCCAGAAGCGTTTGCCCATCGGAATCTGAGGCCTCACGTCTTCAATACGCTCTTCCGCCAGATGGCGCCAACGCCGCTTTAAAGCGCGTTTCAGCACGCGCCGCACAGATGCAGGCGCGGCAGATTTTCTTGGATTCTTCCCGGGATTGGCCAGCGCGCCCTCATATCCTTCCATCATTTGTTCCAGCATGAGCGCGGTCGTCACTCCTGGCAAATCCGATCCCCGAATAGCAGTTGCGAGCGAGAGCCCGAGGCGAATGAGATCGTGGGCAGGATTTCCTATCACCGTTTGATCCAGGTCCCGGATAGCAATCTTCACTCGGCCCTTGGCGTCGGCCACAAGGCCCAAGTTTCCCAGATGGCAGTCGCCGCAAATCCAGACGGGCGGACCCTGCAGCAAAGATCGCGCTGTGGACGAACCCAACCATTCGTAAAACTTAAGGGTGCTTCCGCGAACGTAGGAATGCGCTGAACAGGCCATTTTCATTCGCCGTCGCTCGGTCTGTACGGCCTCCCGATCCTCGGGTTTGCAGATGTCGGTTCGTGGAGTGTTCATTGGGGTTCATCATATACGCCCTCGCCTAAATACCTGACAAATCTAAACTTACAAAGCAACTGATAGGGACCGAAGGGAGTCTTAGTTGCGTACCTTATTGACTCTGCGGCCTCATTGCGTGGGGCAAGGGATGAAGGAGTGTTAAAGATGTCTGAAAAGGAAGTCTTGAAGGATCTACTGGAAGACGAAATCAAAGATCTGTATTCCGCTGAGAGGCAACTCACCAAAGCCATTCCGAAAATGGCAAAGGGATCGAACGATCTCGCGCTGCAGGATGCGTTTAAAGGGCACCTGAAGGAAACCGAAGCGCAGGTGCAGCGGCTCGAACAGATCGCAGGCATCCTCGAAATCAAGCCGAGCGGGAAAAAGTGCGTTGGCATGGAAGGCTGCATTAAGGAGGGTGCGGAGGCATTGAGCGAGGAGGGGGACGAGACCGTCCTTGATCTAGGCATTATTGGCGCCGGCAGTCGCGTAGAACACTACGAAATGGCCGGTTACCTGACCGCCATTAGCCTGGCGGAACAGATTGGTGAAAAAGAAGTCGTCAGCTTGCTTAAGAAATCCTTGTCCGAAGAACAGGGAGCGGAAGACAAGCTAAGGAAGATTGCCGCGAATTTATTGAGCGGCGCGCCGCAGAAAGTAGCGGCCTGATATTTTTTTTCTTTCATTGTAGAAAGCGTGATGGTGGGGGCTCCAATGCGAACAACAAGGTCACTGTTCAGACACGGTGACCAGAAACGGAGAATTGCATGTTGATCTTGATCATTATCTTGATTTTGGTGTTGGGTGGGGGTGGGGGATATTACGGTCACAGTCGGTGGGGTTATGGAGGTGGTGCTGGCATTGGGCTCGGCACCATTCTGTTGATTCTACTCATTGCCTACCTACTGGGAGGTCTTCGCTAAGGCCAATTTCATTCCACGCCTACACGCGGAAGAATAAGTCACAAGAGCGATTTCTGAAGAGTGAAATTGAAAGGATTCCCTAATGGATGACAAAAAGAAAAATCAATGTGCGCACACCGGTTGCAGTTGCTTAGCGGGGAATGACAGCCGCTATTGCAGCCCACACTGCGAAACGCTAAAGACGGGCGCTGAGCTTGCCTGCGAATGCGGGCATGCGCAATGTACTGGCAAGATTGATTGAGCAGTCCCCCAACCACGACAATCCATGTAACGCCGCAAGTTAAAGTTGAATAAGCCTTTGCGTTTAGAGGAATTCGCCGCGGCAGTTTCCATCGCTCTATCGACGAGCCCGAGTGAAGTGTATTCGGACATTGACCTAACTCTCAGTCGAGAATCGCACTAAAGTTTTCTTACCTTGACCCGGCCGTTATGGGCTTCCAAAGGTGCAGTCCAGCGTGAACGAACGGGGAGTCATTATTGCCGAGTTCAGACGCTCGATACGAGCTAATCGTTTAGGCGACGCAAAATGAGCTTGGATCTGCGAACTGGTCGCCCGGTGTGGCTTATAAACCGCAAACAGATTGCCGGCCATAGAAAACTCGCCAAAAATATAAGTTGCGAGGTTGCGATCGTGGGCGGCGGCGTATCGGGAGCCCTGATCGCCCACAATCTCGCAAGTTTGGGAAAGCGAGTCGTCATTGTTGATGGTCGCGATGTCGGCATGGGAAGCACGATGGCCAGCACCGCGATCCTGTCCTATGAGCCCGATGTTCATCTCATTGATCTCATTTCGAAAATCGGGCGAAGGTCAGCAGTGAGAGCGTACCGCGCGGGACTTGAGGCACTAGAGTCGCTCGAACAGACGATTAAGACTCTCGATGACTCCTGCGATTTCAGAAGGCGAGAGAGCCTATATCTGGCGAGCAACCGTAAGGATGCGCGCATTGTGCGCCGCGAGTGCGAAACCAGGCAGAAACATGATTTCAAGGTTGAGTTGCTGACGCGCGGCGAACTTGCGAAGTGTTATTCGCTGCGTGCGCCTTGTGCAATCCTCACTCGCCAAGCTGCTGAAGTCAATCCACTAAAGCTATCGCTGGCACTTATCCGGAGCGCCCAAAAAAAAGGACTGAAGATCTTTTCGCACACCTTCGTCAAGAGCTACTGTCGCTACGGGAACGAATCTGTGCTTACCACCAATGATGATTTCCATATTCGTGCCGGACATGTGGTGTTTGCAACCGGCTACGAAACGCAGCAGTTCTTAAAACAGAAGCGCGTGCACCTAGCGAGTAGCTTCGCGATCGCGTCAAGTGCAGGTACAAAATTCCCCAAAGGTCGTGAATGGCCCGTGATATGGGAATCGGCTCGACCATATCTTTATGTGCGCTCTACAGTGGATGGCAGAATCGTGGCCGGCGGGGAAGATGTTGATTTCGTCGATGAGGCAAAACGGGATGAGTTGCTGGCAAGTAAGACCCAAACACTGGAGAAGAAAATCCGCAAGATGTTTCCCCACGTCTCTTGGAAATTGGCCAGCGCTTGGACCGGGACTTTCGCCGAGTCCAAGGACGGTTTACCGTATATCGGACCGCATAAGGACTTTCCCGGCGCGCAATTCGCTCTAGGATATGGCGGCAACGGCATTACCTTTGCAACGATCGCAAGCGCCATTATCCCTGACCTGATTTCCGGGACCAAGAATTCCGATTCGAGGCTGTTTCGATTCGATCGCAAGTCCGGATAGATTGCAGAGGAATGCCCGACTCTTCGGTCGATCTCGAACACCTAGCCTCGATTCTGGTCCGTAGTCGTCGGGATTTACTCTTAATCGGGATCTGTTCGGCAAGACCCGCAAAGCAATCCGAAACGATGCGGAGAGACGACTTCAGTAAACAGGCGAACGCCACTGCATTTCTGCAGTGTGAGCGACCATGTCTGCCTGGGGTGCGCTTGTCTGGGGTGCGCTCGTCTGGCGCGCGCAACTGGTGAGACTGTCCTAATTCTCGGTGCAACCGGAGTCACGGGCAAGCTCGCCATTCAAATGGCCAAGCTCCTCGGCGCTGGGCCGGTAATTGCGGCCGGGCGGAACGAACAAGTCCTGAATACACTTCACGACCTCGGAGCCGACGCGACCATCCACCTCGGCAAGCCCGACCAGGATCGTACCGAAGCGTTCGTTGGCGAAGCTGGTGACACCGGCTTCGACGTCATTATCGACTACCTTTGGGGTCTTTCGATCGAAGCTCTCTTTGCCGCCATTGCACGAAGAGATTTGAAGCTAGCGTCATCCAGAGCCCGGCTGGTTGAGGTTGGCGAGAGCGCGGGCCTACTATTTCGCTACCCGACGCCGTGTTGCGAAGCTCGCGGTGGGAAATTCTTGGAGCCGGATCTGGCAACGCCGCAACGTCACCCGAGATGTGGATCGAAGCTGTTCGGCAGCTGATGTCCAATGTTGCTTGCGGCACACTGCGCATCGACACCGAGCGGGTGCCTCTAGGTGAAGTGGAGAATGCTTGGCATCAGGAACAGCATGGGGGGAGAGCGGTCATTATCCCCTAGTGGCTCGGTCGCAACGGGCAAATCGAGTGCGTGGCAACTCGGATTTCCCTAGTGCGGCAGCGGGTCCGGCGATTCTGAGTGTGTTGTCGGCTATCCTTACCTTAGGATTACTTCCCGCTTGCCTGTAACCCAGGGGCAATCCAGAAACAGTCCTGATCTGTTCAGCAATCTATTGACGATCGAACAAATAAGAATTCTAGATTCACGGAGCTACGTCACCCGCCTTCTCTGCTATCGGCCGTGCGTAGCGCACTAGTGAGAGGAGGAACTTTCCGGGTTCCTCGGTCATCGGAATGTGCGCCGAATGCTCAAACCAAACGAGCTGTTTTTCCGGTGCCTTTACCGCATCGAACCACGCGGCGGCGACTTCTGCATTCACGTTCCGGTCGTGACGGCCCAGAAAGAGGATCAGCGGAACCGCAAGCTTGTTCGCCTTCGTCAGATCGAGCGCGACCCCCTCGGGGAGCAGGTACGGCGTTGCGAACTTGTTGCCATCCCAGATATGGCCGATCTCCTGGTCGCTATAGTCGGGCGAAAGTTGGGAGAGATCGCCATCGGCGGAATTGTCCCGGCGGTAGGCCATCACGCCGCCGTAATAGCCAACCCATTTGCGCTCGACATAAATGTCCTTGATGGGAATGGTCTGGCCGGGAGCCCCGTAGGGAGCGATCGCATCGAGCTCGCGCACCGCCTCGGCATTGCCGTTGCGGCGCGCGGCATCCATGGCGAAGAGCCAGCCTCGACGCTCGCTCTCGGGTCCGTCGATCAACTGGCAGACGCCAATATAGGCGTACAGCCATTCGGGGCGATGCTCCGCTAGCTGCAAGCCTAGAAAGCTGCCCCAGCTGTGGCCAAGGACAAATATCTTGTCCTTGCCGAACTCCTGGCGCGCCCAGGCGGCCATTTCCTCCGTGTCGGCAATCATGCGTTCTCGTGTGAGTGTCGGCGCGATCTTCACAGGATCCGTCAAGAGATAAGTCTTGCCCGTGGCGCGTTGGTCCCACTGGACAACCGTGAAATATTCCTCCAGGCCGTGGGTAAACCACCAGCTCATCGGAATCGAGACGTATCCGGGGCCACCGTGGATATAGAGCAGCACCGGATTTCTGCGGTCGGCGCCGCGAATCGACACCCATTGATCGATCCCGCCGATTCGCACCTTTTCCAGCCGCTCGACTCCATTGGGCGCGACGATCTTGCGCGCATTTGCGATGATGGCGGTCGCCTCAGAGCGGCTGCCGGGTTTGGCTGGCTCCTGCGCCCGCACTGGCACGGTGGAGAGTATCGCGAGAAATGCGAGCATGTTCGAGATTAGCCTCGCGAGGGCCTTGATCGCGTAAGGATGATTAGTCTTGCGAGTTTGTGACACGAGTCTCTCCTCCCAACACCTTTTTGGGGGCTCGGTTAGCCGCCACTCCCGAATTTTACAAGGCTATGATTCGAAAGCACTCCATTCACGGCAGAAATCTCATTCCGCCACGTCGGTCCCGAGAAAACGGGCTTGTGGGAAGAGCGGAATCGGAAGGTTCCGAGCGGATAGTCGGCAACCTTCCGGTGGCGCTCAGCCAATTACGGAAACGGTGCGGAAGATCGACGGTGTCAAGGCTGTATCGCGGCGAACTCGAGCCGATGAGTTGTTTCAGGAACATAGGCCAAGCCGTGGCTTGTGGAAGGATCACATCCATCGCGGGCTCAGTTTCGGATTCGAGTGTAAGTTCCTATTTGCGCGCAGTCTTAATCAGAAACCAGCTACCGCCAACGTCACCTGAAATCTCCGAAAAGTCGAAGTGGCGCCCTTCTTTAGATCGCTTTCTTCTCTTCTTCGCGCCTTCTGGCGGCGGCTCCTTCGGGATCGGTGATTATATCCACCCACTTTGGGTGAGGCGTTGGCTCGGCGTCGTAGTTGTCATGCCAGTTCCACCACTTGTACGGCTCGCTCTGGGGGTAACCCTCCGGCGAGTCCTCCCAGGTCTCCTGACGGCCAAGAGGCGTGATGTCGAGGTAGCTCCAGATCGTCCCCATCGCCTCGTCGCCGCGGCTGTTGATGAAGTATGTGCGGAACACGCGCTCGCCGTCGCGGAAGAACACGTTGTGACCGTGCCATTGATCGACGCCGAAGTCCTTGTCGAAGCTGTCGGTCATGGTGTACCAGGGAATCTCCCAGCCCATCCGAGCCTTCAGGCGCGCAATGTCCGCCTGCGGTGCGCGTGAAGCCCAGGCGAGCGTGGTGTCGCGAGCGTTGAGATGGGCCAAGTGGGAAACCTGATCCGCACCCAGGGAGCAGCCGCGGCAGGCGTGGTCGGGCCAGCCGAACACGCCCGGCTCGAAGAAGGCGCGATAGACGATCAACTGCGGGCGACCCTCGAACAGGTCGAGAAGGCTAACCTTACCCTTGGGCCCTTCGAACTCGTACTTTTTCTCCACCGTCATCCACGGCATCCGCCGGCGCTCGGCGGCCAGCGCATCACGTGAGCGGGTCAAGGCCTTCTCGTTCACCAGAAGCCGCTGCCGCGCCGCCTCCCACTCCTGCTGCGACACCACCGGGGGTTTCTTCAAAGCGATATGCTCTTTCGAGTTATTCATTGTGCGGGTTGACATTTTTCATTTCTCCTTTTCCTTGGCGTTGGAAGCGGTTTCTGCTGCCTGGTTCTTCTTGCGGAACACCTTGATTGCCAACGTCGCCAGCCCGCCCGTCGAGACCGCACTGGCCACCACCAGTCCCACGGTTGCCAAACAGAATGGGCATCACATAGTTGACCTCTCACGTGAATGATGTTGGATGCAAAACGCCCTCTACGGGGATGACGTGTAGCGAGGTCAGCCCGCATCCTTATCGTTTTGCCTTGCGTTCGTTTTGCTTGCGCAGGTTGGTCGCAAGCACATTATGCAACACTCGCCGTGTCCGGCAAGAAAGCAAACTGCTGCTCCAGCGCCTTGGCTGTACCATTGCGCTAGCCTTCGGCAATGGACTGAGACATCGGATCGGGAAAAATCTCCTCTTCGCCTTTCTCCGACCCATCGAAGATGCCTCGTGCAACCGACTCCGCGGTAGTCTTCGGGAGGTCCAGGTCTCGCGCCATATCGGTGTCCACTGGACCGGCAAGAACGGCATGAACCTTCACGCCCCGCCCAGCCTAGAGAGCGCACAGCGATTGCGTCAGCGAGAACGCGGCTGCCTTCGAGATCGAATAGGCTGGGCTGAATGGCACACTTGCCAAGGTGGCCAACGACAGGACATTGATGATGGCTCCCTGAGAGCTAGCCGAAAGCGGCAGGAAGGCCAGGGATACGCCCTGCGTACCGAAGAGATTGACAGCGAGGTGCCGGTCGAGACCGGCGCGATCATTTAAGTCATCTTGCACGAAAGGGCCGCCGACATTAGAAATGTTTGCCTTTTGTTCTCAGCATGCAGATGCAGTAGATTCCGGCGTGGGGACAGCGACGGAGGCAAGTGCTGGCTAGCCGGTTTTGCAGTTTTTCTGGGCAACCGAGAAGACCGGAAGAGCTGATTTTCCTTTTGCCGTGCCGTCAATCGACATGTTCGCCCTCTTCAAACGTTCCCTCTGCAGTAGGCAGCACATCTCGTTCACTGGCTATCCAAACGTATAGAGTTGGCAGTAGGAAAACGCTCATCACGAGGGCTGCGATGAGGCCGCCAACGATAACGATTGCAAAGGGACGCTGAGAGTCTGAACCGATAGCATGTGAAAGAGCCGCAGGTAGCAGTCCTAGAGTTGCGACGAGCATAGTCATCATGATTGGTCGCAGTCTTAACACCGCACCCTCAACCGCAGCGTCCTCGATGGAATAGCGCCGCGCTCGAAGCTGATTAATGTATTCGAGCATGATGACGCCGGTTTGCACGGACACACCGAACAAAGCAAGGAAGCCCACTCCGGACGAAACACTGAAATTAGTGCCTGTCATCAATAGAGCAAGCAGGCCACCGATGGGTGCAATCGCAATGTTTGCGAGAATTAAGAGTGCCCATTTAAAGGATTTGAACATCGTATAAAGAATAATGAAGATGAGGAGAATAGTGATCGGGAGCACGATCAACAGCCGCCGGTTAGCTCTCTTCTGGCTTTCGTATTCCCCTTCCCAATCAAGGCTATATCCAGTTGGCAATTTAACCTCTTCGTTGACTTTCTTGATCGCTTCTTCCACGGTGCTGCCAAGGTCACGACCGCGGACGCTGTACTTGATGGCAACATAGCGCCGATTGCCTTCGCGGTAGATTTCAGAGGCACCATCGGTCACGCTAATCCTGCAAAGTTGCTGGAGCGACACCCGTTCGCCGGAAGCCGATAGAAGGCGGATATTCTCGATCGCTTCCTGGGTGTCGCGGTATTCGGGCAAATAGCGCAGCGTAAGATCGTAACGTGCTTCGCCCTGCAGGACCTGAGTGAGCGCGTTGCCCCCAACCGCCGTCTGGATCGCATCCTGCACATCCGCAACGTTAATTTGGTAACGCGCCGCTGCCGCTCGGTCCACAGTTACGTTTAGATTAGGCTGGCCCAGCACGCGGAAGACTCCCAGATCCTCAATCCCATTGATGTGGCGCATGATGTTGACGATCTCATCGCCCTTTTCCTCAAGAACTTTCAAATCGTCGCCATAGATCTTGGTCGCCAAAGCACCTTTCACTCCGCTTACCGCCTCCTCCATATTGTCTTCGATGGGTTGAGAAAATCCCCAGACGACTCCCGGAATTTTGTCGAGTTCGCGCTGCATGGCGGCGATCAATTCGTCCTTGTTCTCGTGAAAGACTGGGCGCCACACCCCTTTTGGTTTCAAGTCGACGAAGAATTCAGTGTTAAAGAATCCAGTAGTGTCGGTCCCATCGTCCGGCCGTCCCACCTGGCTGGTACATTGCGGGACCTCTGGAAAGGAACAAAGTATGATTCGCGCCTGGTTGGCCGCTCGAATACCTTCCTCCGGGCCAGTACTGGGAGCGAGCGTGCCCCGCACCCAGAGCGCACCTTCGTCCAGGTGCGGCAGAAATTCCGATCCGATGATGCCGCTGAACGCAAGATAGTTTGCGATGGCGACTAGGAGTACGCACGCGCCGACCGTGATCGTCTTGCGGCGAATGGCCCAACGAACGGCGATGCGATAGCGCTCAATCACGAAGTGCAGTATCGGGTTGTGCCACTCCTTCGCACCTTTTTGGAAGGCGAAACTGGCCAACACTGGCGCAATCAGAATAGAGAACAGCAATGCCCCAAGTAGTGCGAACGCCACGGTCCATGCCATGGGATGAAAGAGCCGGCCTTCGACTCGTTGCAACGTAAAGATAGGAAGATAAGCAGTGATGATGATGGCGATCGCGAAGAACACGGGCCGCTGCACTTCGTGAGAAGCCTCGCTGATTCGTTCGCGCGCCGTCTTGACGCCGTCTTGCAGGCTCAAATGGCGCACAATATTTTCGACCATCACCACCGCGCCATCGACCACCATACCAAAATCCAAGGCACCAAGAGACAACAGGTTCGCCGGAATATGCCTCAGGTCCAGGCAAATGGACGCAAACAACAATGAGAACGGAATCGTTGCCGCAACGATGAGAGCCCCGCGGACATTGCCCAGGAACAGAAACAGGATGATCGAGACCAGGATCATACCTTCTGTAAGATTGTGGAGCACCGTGTGGCTGGTGAAGTGAACTAGATCGCTGCGATCGATGAAGGGAACGATCTTCACCCCCCGTGGCAGGATGTAATCGTTTAGTTCCTCCACTTTCTTGTGAATGCCTTCCATGGCCATATCTGCCGCAGCACCTTTTCGCAAGAGCACAATACCTGACACTACATCATCGTTATCGATGATTTTCCCGTCCTCGCTGTGAATGGCCTTCGCAAACTGGCCAAGTCGAATCTTCGGGCCCTGCGAAACAACCGCAATGTCCTGCACCCGGATCGGCGTGCCATTCTTGGTGACAATGACCGTCTGTTCAATGTCGTGCACTCGGTTGACCAGTCCGATCGAGCGCACATTGATCTGCTGCAAGCCAGCCTCGATGAAGCTGCCACCGGCGTTCGCGTTGTTGTTGGTAAGTTGCTGCTCGACCTGGGCCAGACTTAAACCATAGGAAACCAGCTTGTTTGGGTTGACGCGAACCTGGTATTCGCGAGTGGGTCCGCCGAAGCTGGCCACGTCAACAATGTTTGGCACAGCTTTAAAGCTTTTTTCGATGACCCAGTCTTCAATCGACTTCAGCTCCATCGGGTCATAGGCCGGATTGGTGCTGTGCAGGGTAAAGAAATAAATCTGACCGACTGGGCTCCAATCCGTCCCCATCTGCGGCACCACGTTTGGAGGCAGCGTAACCTGGCTAAGTCGCTCCAGAACGCGTTCTCGATTCCAGTCACTGTCCGATTCCTCGTCGAAAATCAGCTTTATGTCGGAGAGTCCAAACAGCGAAAACGAACGCAAGTGAACCACATGCGGAATGCCGTTCATTACGATTTCGAGCGGAATCGTGACTTGCTGCTCGATCTGTTCCGCTGAAATCCCCGGCCATTGGGTGATGATCTCGACGTAGTTATCCGCCACGTCAGGATAGGCCTCAATCGGAAGGTCGTGGAAAGCAGCGATGCCACCTGCAAAAAGCAGCACCGCGAAACCCAGTACGAGCAGTCGGTTGTTCAGAGCAAAATCAACGATTCGTCGAATCACTTATTGCTCCAGGCGGTTTTGCCCTAGAGAAGAATTGCCAAAGCACACTCGCCCTTGGGGGTTATGCCATGTGTATCGTCAAGTTCCGATTCATGCGAGACACTCAAATGGCGAATGCGCTAATATTTCGACTTGCGGAAGCTATGCACTTTGTCAATCGTCTGATTGCCCCGCGAGAAACGCCCGATTCACGGATCGTTCGCAAGTGGACAGTAGGCTCCGCGATTCCCGAACATCAAATCTCTCCGGCAATCATTTGATTGGCTTAGAAATCAACAACATGTGGTGGGATAATCAGCGTTCAATCGAAATCAACGTCGAACCTAAGTATGTTGAACCTGGAATGGATCTGGGAACCGAAGAACCGAACCGCCATTCTGCTAGCGAGCGTTGCCGTCGTGGCCGCCATCGCGGTTGTGGATTGGTGGACCAAGCCCTACGTGTCGCTGGGCTTTCTTTATTTGTTCCCCATCATGCTCGCCGCCGGATTCGTTGCGCGCTGGTCAATTGTTGTCCTCGGTGTCGCCTGTGCGCTTCTGAGCGAGCGCTTCAGCAACCTCGATCCGGCCGACGCTCCCCTCCGCACCAGTTTTGAAGCGTTAGCGATGGTGGGCACGGGATTATTCATTTCCGAAGTGTTGCGCAACCGTCGCTTGAGATTGGCAGCCCAGGAGCGATTGCGCGTTCTGGTGGAGACCAGTCCAGCCGCCATTGTCACGGTCGACGATCACGGATTCATCGAACTAGCCAATAATGCCGCGGCGGTGCTTCTCGCCCCACGAAATGGAAATCTGATAGGGCAGCCGATAGCCGCATTCTTGCCTGAACTGCATCATGCCTTGCGATGGGAAGAAGGACCACAGTTCAGGACCTCGATGCAATGCCGGGCCCATCGCGGCAATGGCGTGCGGTTTCTGGCAGAGGTCTGGTTCTCGACTTACAAAGAAGGGCTGACTCCCAGACTAGCTGCCATCATCGCCGACGTAACGGACGAGCGGAGCAACTCCGGCGATTCCACTCCCGTCAACTCCGATCAGCAAGAGAGAACTTCTTTGAACAATCGGGAAGTGGAGGTACTCAAACTCCTGGTTCAAGGTATGACGAATAAGGAGATCGCCGCACATTTAAACGTCTCCGAGAGCGTAATCAAAAACACGCTCCAGCAATTATTCGCGAAGACCGAAGTGCGCACGCGAAGCCAACTGGTTCGGGTGGCGTTGGAGCGTTACAGGGATCTGTTATAGGCTAGGCGAAACCGGCGATTTCGCTCATCGAGAAATGACCGATCTGGGTTCAATCAGTGAGGACGGACGTTTGCGCGGCGGGTTGAGGGCTGTCGTGCAAGACGCCAACAAAAACGTGCCGGCGACCAGCCCGGAGAAAGGAGGGTAGATAATGATCCTCGAAACAGCGAGGACGGAGGCCAGTTCGGTCGCAGTCATGGCGGGGATTCGCGCAATCGTGCTGATGGAATGCTTCGAGCACCTTTGCCGAAGGTTTGTTACTGTGTCCGCGCGGGCCGAGACTCGGGAGAATCCAGTTGCACACTCACTGCAACCCCACGCGGCGAATGTGCTGTCCTCAAGCCAAGTCAGCTTTAGGCATGGGCGATTTTATCCACAAACGCGCCGGAGGACAATACCCTATGGGATTGATAGAGATTTGAAGCCGCACGGAAGCAACCGCCGAAGCAGACCGGCCTCGGGGTATTTACGGATAGACACACCCCGAGCGCCGGGCCATCCTACAAGGGATGGTGAAAATTCCCGAGCGGTTGCCAACCAGCCCAATGGCCCTGATCTGCCCTCGGTGCAACGCACAGCCGGGCCAAATCTGCCAAGTGATCGAAGGCGGTCTTGAGACCGTTCACATCGAGAGAATCAAATTGGCGGCAACGATGGATAAGAATTAGCGATCTCCAAGCGCGCAACCTGCATATTTTTGCGCGCTACCGAACATAACTCAGCCGCCATCTTGTGGCACAATATTGTGCACGCCGGACAAAAAAGACCCAGCTTCCGAACGACTCCGCGATGAGGTTGCGAGACTGCGCGAGACCGCGAACGGGTTAATGGAACACGCGGCTACGCTCATTTCACGTTTACGGCGTAAATCAAGCGACTTCAGAAACGGCCGTCATATCTTCGGCGAATCCTTCCAAGGCCGGCCAGAAGGTGACGTTCACGGCCACTGTGGCCTCGCCAACTACCATGCCGACGGGAACGGTAAAATTCATGGACGGAACCACGAAACTGGGAACGGGGACGCTGGCAAAAGCAACGGGGAAAGCGCAATGCAGCACGTCTTCCTTGAGCGCGGGTTCTCACAACATCACAGCGGTGTATGGGGGAACCGTGGACATTATCGGAAGCACGTCACCGGTACTGCTGCAAACTGTGAAATGAAAAGCCGGTTTGGGGTGAGTACCGCGACGCTGCTCCCCTAACATCTGGGAGCAAGCAGCAACGCGAATGCGGTTAAGCTAGACTACAAACGATGCCAACGCGGCTACAGTGGTAGCCAAAGTCAGCTACGCTGGTCTGTCTTCCAGCATCGGTGCTTATCAAATGTCGGCTGCGCCAGTCCCGAACCCGTTGATCTCAGGTGAAACGAAGAAAAGAAGCGGCCTGGAGTTCCACGTCTATCAAGACCTGAAGATCGGAATCCATCGCGAATTGCTGAAACACATCGATCTGGAGAAAGTGGCAACGCAACCCGACGACCAAACCCGACGTCAGGTGTACGCGGTAATTCAAGAACTGGCGTCGAATTTGAAGGCACCTCTTAGCGGTCCGGAGAAAGAGCGACTTCCGCTTGAGGTTCTGGCCGAGGTCTTCCGTCTCGGTCCGCTGGAACCGCTGCTCCAGGATCCGACCATAAGCGACATTCTTGTGAACGGCGCCAAAGGGGTCTACGTCGAGCGCGCGGGCGTCCTCGAAGAATCCGGGATCGTGTTCAAGGACAATGCCCACCTGATGCGCATTATTCACCAGATCGTATCCGCGATCGGGCGGCGGGTGGACGAATCGTCGCCCATGGTGGACGCCCGTCTCGCCGACGGATCCCGAGTAAACGTGGTCCTGCCCCCGCTCGCGATCGACGGTCCACATCTTTCCATTCGCCGCTTCGGGCACATCCCGATCAACGAGCGCGATCTCCTGGCCACTCAGGCGATGACGCAACCGATGCTGGAGTTGCTCCGTGGTGCCGTAAGAGCTCGTCTCAACATTGTTGTGTCCGGCGGTACCGGTGCGGGAAAGACGACACTGCTGAATGTGCTCTCCGGCTACATCTCGGAGAAGGAGCGGATCGTCACGATTGAAGACTCTGCCGAACTGCACCTGAAGCAGCGGCACGTGGTTCGGTTGGAATGCCGTCCGGCGAATGCGGAAGGTCAAGGTGCCATCACGCAACGGCAACTGTTGATCAACAGCTTGCGTATGCGGCCCAATCGCATAATCGTCGGCGAGGTTCGCAGCGACGAAACGCTCGATATGTTGCAGGCCATGAACACCGGCCACGACGGCTCGCTGACCACGGTCCACGCGAATAGCCCGCGGGATGCGATTGCTCGCCTCGAGACCATGGTGATGATGGGCAATGTGAATCTGAGCGAAAAAGCCATCCGCAGGCAGATCGTGTCGGCGATTACGCTGGTCTTGCAAGTGGCACGTTTCCACGATGGCAGCCGGCGTTTGACACATATCACCGAGATTACTGGAATGGAAGGCGACGTCGTCAGCATGCAGGATGTGTTCTTGTTCGAGAAGAAGGGAGTCTCGTCCGAAGGCCAGGTACTGGGGACATTCACGGCCACTGGCATCCGGCCGAGGTTTGAGGAAAAGCTTAAAGCCTCAGGCATAGCGCTGGCGGCTAATTTTTTCGAGCCCTCAGCCAAACATCCGCGAGGTCACAGGTGAACCCGTTTTCAGGCCGCTGTACCGATCGCCCGGTTACGCCGATGACCGCAGGTAAATGATGGTCAGTCCAGGAATGCGGAATGCGATCGCCTGCGTCACGGTCTTCGCCTGCGCACGATTGGATCGAGAGTCTGCGCCGCCTTAGTTAGCAACACGGGAAAGAAAGCAAGTGTGAGCCGGGGGAATAGAAGAGGTGTCAGGAACGACGAAATATTGAAGTCTTCAAGGAGCACATCCGTCCGGCAAAACTGTAGATTGTGGCACGGGACTGAACCGCAAATCGTGGATTTGGGCTAAAGCGTTGAGGCTGGGCAAGCGGGTCCAGAACAGGACCAGAGCCGCTTTGACCACGGCGGAAGTGGAACGACGCGGATCCAATCTGCGATCTCCCAAGGGCGCCAGCAGTGTCGCCGAGAGGCAGAAAATCTTTTCGCCGTAGCTGATCAGGCGGCGGAGAACGTTAGCGCTTCCTTTCTTTAAGTCGCTTCCACTCCAGTTCCGAAACCTCTTCGATCAGTTCCTGCATTTTGCGATAGTCATCGACCGCCCGCCGGACGCGCTCCTGCCAAGCCTGCGGGACACAGATCTGGCGCAGCTTTCCGTCCTGACTCTGTACTAGGTACAAAGACTTGTGGAGTTCGCCGCGGGTACAGCGGCAGTTGGGCTTGCCGCACTTGCCCAAGCGCTCGGACAAGGAGCCGCGAAGAAACCAGCGGTTCAGGGTGAGGCGAGCAACCTCGGAGCGAAAGTTTCGCTCGGCAGCGGAAAGCTGGGCGCGATGGAAGTCGTCGCTCATCTCTAAGGATCATTCTATCCTTATATGTAGACACTATACAAGACTAAAATGCAGAATGTGCTTACAAAATGAATGGTTGTTGTTTCCGGAATGGCTCGGCCGGTGCCGCGCGTTGGCTCATTCGAGGGTGCTGCAAGTACTAATTTAAGAATGCCGGGCCAGAAGGGAAATGGAGATTTGACGTCAGCAATGCGATGTGAACACAGTCGCCATGTTACTTAGAGTATCTAAGCCACTCACCTCCGGCGCGCCCACAATTCCCTCAGAATTCGCCTGAGGAGCATCGCCTCGCAGTTTGTCGGCAACCTTGTCCACCGGTAAAGGCTTGCTGAAGTAGTAGCCCTGAATTTCGTCGCACTGATGCGCCCTCAGGAACGCCATTTGCGCTTCGTTTTCGACCCCTTCGGCAATCACCTTGAGATTTAGGCTCTTTGCCATGCTGATGATTGCGGTTGTGATCGCCGCATCATCAGGGTTGACGGCGACATCTCGAATAAACGACCTGTCGATTTTGAGCTTGCTGACCCGGAATTGTCTCAAGTAGCTGAAGCTGGAATAGCCAGTTCCAAAGTCGTCAATCGCGAGTGTCAACCCCATTGCCTTTAATTCCTGAAGAACTGAGAAGGTCACGTCAGCATTAGCTAGCAAAAGGCTTTCTGTGAGTTCCAGTTCTAAATGGTGCGCAGCCAGGCCGGTCTCATGGAGCACTTTTCTGATGAGTTGGCAGAAGCCCTCTTGACGAAACTGGACCGCTGAGACGTTTACGGCGACCTGCACTGGCCGAAGACCTTCATCCTGCCATTTCCGGGCCTGAGAACAGGCTGTCCTGAGTACCCATTCGCCGATTGGCAGGATCATGCCGGTATTCTCAGCAATTCCGATGAATTGATCGGGTGGCACGAGACCCAATTCCGGATGTTGCCATCGGAGGAGTGCCTCCAACCCGGTGATCTTTCCCGTGACAACATCCATCTGCGGTTGGTACACGAGAAAGAGTTCTTTCCTCTCCAGTGCCGGCCGCAGGCCGTTCTCTAAGGTCAATCGCTTGACAGCCTCAGCGTTCATGTCCGCGGTAAAAAACTGAAAGTTGTTCCGTCCACGTTCCTTGGCGCTATACATCGCAGCATCGGCATTTTTGATCAGGGTTTCACTGTCCGCACCATGCTCCGGGAAAATGCTGATGCCCAGGCTGCAACTGATGCTAAAGGAGTGTCCTTGAAGGATGAATTCGGGAGTCATCGCATCCATAAAGCGTTCAACTGCGACTGCAGCGCCGGGGATATCCTTAATATTTGTGAGCACGATTAGGAATTCATCTCCTCCCAGTCTGGCGATTGTGTCCTGCTCACGCGCAACAGCCTTAAGCCGCCCTGCGATTTCTTGCAGAAGGAGATCGCCTACCGAGTGCCCGAGGGAGTCATTAACTATTTTAAAGCGGTCGAGATCAAGGAACAGAAGAGCAACTTTGTGATTCTGCCGCCGAGCAGTGGAAAGTGCCTTTGACAACCGATCGTGTAGAAGAATCCGATTCGGGAGTCCCGTCAGGGCATCATAGTAGGCTAGAGATTGAACTCGTTCCTCGGCAACCTTGCGCTCGGTAATATCGATTAACGTTCCCTCAATGTTGGCGATGCCTGAGTCGTCGTCGATGAGACTTACATTTAACATCGCCCAGGCGGAGTCGCCGTTCTTACGTCGAAACCTCATCTCGTGGTTAGTAACGCTTTTCTCGGATTTGAGTTTTGTCAGAAGCGATTCCCAATCGGAGGCCCTGTCATATAAATTGGCCGCCCGGAGATCCAGGACTTCCTCCGGCGAGTCAGCACCAAACATGCAAGCGGCGGCTTGATTGCACTCCAGGACGCGCCCTGCGACCGTGGCGCGAAAGACACCCGCCAGGTTGCGCTCAAACAGAAGGCGATAGCGTCTTTCAGACTTGCGAACGGTCGACTCGACCCGCTTTCGCTCGGTCACCACCGCCCCCAGGCAGAGGCCTGTCAGTCCTAGCGCCAACATGGCGAGTTGCAGTCTGGGGAGCGACCCTCGATGCGCCTGAGTGATCCAGGCTGCGAACGTCATCCCGACACCGATGGCAAATGTGGTCAGGACGGCCCCTGGTAGACCGCGGCGAACCGCGACCCAGATGACCGGGACGAATAACAGGTAAAGAGGTTGATAGGGAATCGCAGGCGTACAACCGAAGACAAACCAGATCGCGAATACAACAAATCCGCATTGTGCCGTCAGCTCGAGGATCTCAGCCGTCGAAAAGCGACCTGTTCGAGCCGCTGATTGACGTACCCCGCGTCCCGAGCTCAACCAGCGATGCACGAGCGGAGCCACATGCACCAGCAAGAAAGGAGTGAAGGCGATGATCGCCAGTGCGTCACTGACCCACCACCCTATGGCTGTCCCGAGAGCGTCGGATCGACGAATCCTACCGTCGCCCAGAAGAGTCATCATTCCGGTTAATGCACTGAAGATTGCTGCGCCGAAAGAAATGACGATGTATCGGCCGACGTCGTTCAGAGTCCCAAGCCTTAAATCAATGCGCCATCGCCCTCTTAGTATCGCCGCACCGCTCACATAGCCGAGATATATCGCAATGGAGCCAGGTATTCCGCACCAGGAAAGAATCGGGCGGTGGTAGTTCACTAAGGCTGCGACCACGCTGGAGATGAACACTGCGGGCAAATAGCGCCTTCCTCCACACAAAAGTATGGCCAGACTCAGCCCTACCGGCAGATACCACGGGGGCGCCCCCTCCCACCCCTGAGAAGCTGCCGATGACCCGTCCGAGATCAGGAATGCGGCTAAAAACAATAATCCTAGCAACAACTGCTTATCGAGCGGTATAGCGCGCCAATCCCAGGTCTCAGCCGGCGACGCATTTGACGACAATTCGTCCCGCTCAGTTCGGCGCACGATCTCGTGCGCCGATGCCGGATGGGAACGGCACTGATCCTCGCCGGGTGTGATACAACGTTCGATGTTCATGGTCATCGCGACAGGTCGGAATCCACGCTACGGTACGACGCTACTCGTGGTGTTGGCGAGGGAAATTCTTCCGCGTTTCCCGAGCTTCAGAGCTATCGCTTAACCTCGGGTCGTGCCGAGAGCACACTTTGATTTCACGCTGTGTCAGCCGAGGTGTCTATGACATAACACACACGAAGGTAACGAAAGGTCACGATACATGGCCTGACCGCCGTCGATTGGATCAATTTGCAGGCTTGAAGTGCAACGCGACAACGGCCTTGAGCTTGATCGCATCTCGCTCATCGAAGACGTTTCGTTTAGCCGATAGAACGCCTCCGTTCTCCACGAAGAAGGTCACCGCCCAATGCCTGTAAGCGAGGAATCACAAACTTTAAGTCCTTTTTCTTGATCTTTCATGACGCGTACATCGCAGCGTCAGCTCTCCGAAGCAATGTGTCTTCGCCATCTCCATTTGCCGAATAAGTAACGATACCGATGCTGGCCGATATTTGGGTCGTTTTCCCAGCCAAATTAATAGGCAGTTCCACCCCATCGTTCGCGATGAGGTCTACCGCATCGGGTATGAGGCGATCCGCAACCCGGGCGTTCACTCGCGAGCCCCCGACCTTCGAGTCGAGCTCGCCTATGCGGACGACCTGATACTGCGTGTACGCGACAATGGAGTAGGGATTAACCCTGCCATCGTGGACAAGGGCAAGAACATTTCGGCCTGCAGGGGATGCGTGAGTGGGCTCGTCGCATCATGGCTAAATTCACGATCGATACTTCTCCGGGCTCCGCAACAGAGATTACCCTGGTAGTTCCCGGCAGCATCGTCTACCGCATTACCGATTCGCGCGGCCGAAAGTGGCCCGCAATTGAATCGCTCCTTAATCGGATGGGCCTCAGATCCAACTCTACTGACTCCTGAATTCCGGGTCGTTTCGACTATCGCGTTCTTGGCGTTCGTTATTAACGCCTCAAGGTTGAAGCCGCCCATTCAAGTCGCGTTCGCCGCTCTGACGGGAATATCCAATCGATTATTTTGGTATCCCTCGCTACCTTCGTCCAATCGATTCGTCGTTTGCTTTTTTGTTTGGCGAAGCCTCCACCTGGTAGTGCCATCAAAAGAATCGGGGACAGACGGGGCGTTTGCCAATCTCCATTCGCCGAAAAATGGAAGACGTCCCCGTCTGCCCCGGTTTCCCTACGATTCTTATGCCGCTGAAGCCGACTTCTTCTTCTCATCGAGTGCCGGTAGAAGAAGTTTCAGAAGCGCTTCATCAGAGAACGGGTTCTGACCTGAGATCAGCTCGCGGTCTTGAACGACATAGCTCGTCCATGGAGCGAGCACACTTACGTCACCGCCCGCCGTACTCAAGGCGAAGTCCGGGTAGAAGAGAACCTTACCACCAATCTCAAGCGGTTCCCGCTGCTGCTCTTCCGCTGTCGAAAAGATGGTCATCTTATATCCAGAATAGATCCAGCCTTGAGCCTTTGCGTGTGCTCCGGCGGCATCGCCCGCCGCCAGCGCGGCGACCACCTCCGTCGAATTCGGAAGCGCCGAGAGAAGTGAAATCGGGCCATGGCAGAGCACTGCCGTAGGTTTTGATGTTTTATGGAAGTGTCTCATCACGGTGCCGGCGTCGGGGTCATCGAGCAGGTCCATCATCGGGCCATGGCCGCCGGGGACGAAAACAGCGTCATATTGATCCAGGCCCGATGCGATGACATCCGAGATGCG
>Ga0209624_10000073_pt1 | contig 93317 bp, 89 predicted proteins | sample JacPinW_OM2H0_O1_FD_188565 | JGI IMG/M metagenome (GOLD analysis project Ga0209624, IMG submission 188565) | Forest soil microbial communities from Algoma, Ontario, Canada - Jack Pine, Ontario site 1_JW_OM2H0_O1 (SPAdes) (version 2) | ecosystem: Environmental > Terrestrial > Soil > Boreal... | reverse complement strand
CCCGCTCGAGCCACAACATATCCTCGCGATGCAATACCGGCAGCGCGGCCGCCGCGGCGTGAGCCGGATCCGGCGAGCTCGAGCGCGGCGCGGCGCCGGTGCAGGCGAGCAACAACGCGGCGGGCAGTGCGGCAAGAGCCGCGCCTAACCTGGCTCGAATTCGCACCGATTCCGTGCGCAGCCGGTCCGGAGCCTCCACGAGTGTTGTCATATTTACATCAGTTTTGCGGCTGGTCTTTATGGAAACGGTTGCCGCCCGATGCCGTTGACCGGCCGATCCAATCCTCCATCCGGCAGGCCGCAATCGCGGCCAGGACCGCCGCGTGACGATCGTCGTCGTTCAGCGCGGGCACCAGCGTCAATCGCTCGCCGCCGAGGGCCATGAACTTGTCGCGGTATTCCATCGCCACCTCTTCCAGCGTCTCCAAGCAGTCGACCGCAAACGACGGCGACACCACGGTGAGCTTACGCACGCCGCGTTGTGCCAATACCCTCAGCGTGTCTTCGGTATAGGGCTGCAGCCATTCCACGGATCCGAAGCGCGACTGATAGCTGTGCGACCACGCGTCAGGCGTAAGCCCGAGGCCATCCACGACCAGCCGGGTGGTCGCCTCCGCGTGGGCGCGATAGGGGTCGCCCTCGGCCACGTAGGCGGCGGGAATCCCGTGATAGGAGAACACCAGATGCGAGCGCTCGCCGACCTCGGCCCAGTGCTCGAGGATCCGCGCCTGCAACGCATCGATGTATCCTGGGTCGTGATAATAATCGTTGACGAAACGTGTCTCCGGCAGCCATCGCCAACGTTGCAGGGCCTGGCTCGTGCGATCGAACACCGAGCCGGTCGTCGATGAGCAATATTGCGGATACAAGGGCAGCACCAACAGTTTCCTGACGTTTTGCGCGGCAAAGCGTTCGAGCGCGTCGGCGATGCTCGGATTGCCGTACGTCATGGCGAGCTCGACGCGTACTCGATCGCCCAAATCGGCCTGCAGGACGGCGCCGATCTTCGCGGTCAGGCGCCTGGAATACACCGCCAGCGGCGAACCTTCGGGCAGCCAAATCTTGCGGTACTTGCGCGCGGTGCGGATCGGCCGCAGCGGCAGTATCACTGCGTAGAGCAGAGGCAGCCAAATCAGGCGGGAGGTGTTGATGACCCGCCGGTCGCCCAGGAATTCGCGCAGGTAGCGCTGGACGGCGAAGTACGACGGATCATCGGGAGTGCCCAAATTGACGGCCAACACACCGATACGTTCAGGTATGGGCGCCGCCGCAGCATCGACGGGCGCCGCGGCGCGATAGTAGGCCATTGATCGGATCCTCGAGCTTGAGCCGCCGCACAGTATACTGCCTGCCCGATGAAGCCCCGCAGCGTGTATCAGCGATCATGATGTGGTTGAGCCCCAGCGAAAGCGAGGCGCTGTCCTTGAGCCTCAGCGTCGCGGCGCGCAGCGTCGCTCTCAGTTTGCCGTTGGGCATTCTGGCGGCGTGGGTGCTGACCCGGCGCCGGTACTTCGGACACACCCTGCTCGATGCCTTCGTCCACCTGCCCATGGTGCTGCCGCCGGTGATGGTGGGATATCTGCTGCTGCTGCTATTCGGGACTCGCGGCCCGATCGGCTCCTGGCTGCAGCGGACATTCGGTGTTGAGCTCATCTTCTCGCGCAACGGCGCGGCCCTTGCCACCGCCGTGATGTCGTTTCCGCTCATGGTCCGCGCCATGCGCATATCCCTGGAAAATGTCGATCGCGGGCTCGAGGATGCGGCGCGCACCCTGGGCGCCGGCGCATTCGACCGGTTCGCAACCATCACACTGCCCTTGATGCTGCCGGGAGTGTTGGCCGGCGCCATCACCGCCTTCTCCGCGGCGCTGGGCGAATTCGGCGCCGTCATCACCTTCGTGTCGAATATCCCGGGAGAGACGCGTACGCTCCCCCTCGCGCTCTACACGGCGCTGCAGACACCGGGAGGCAATGACGCCGCCGCCCGACTGGCAGTTATTTCGTTCCTCCTGGGCTTGAGCGGTCTGATGCTGTCGGAATGGTTCGCACGCCGAGTGCGACGCCTGTTGGGCCGTTGATGCTGAGCGTAGCCGTCAACAAGGTCCGCGGATCCTTCTCGCTGGATGCGGCGTTCGAGCTCCCCACACCGGGAGTTGTGGCGCTGTTCGGCCGTTCGGGCAGCGGCAAAAGCACCCTCATCAACCTCATCGCGGGACTCCTCGACGCGGACGCGGGCCGAGTGGCGCTCGATGATCTGGTATGGCTGGATACCGGGCGGCGGCTCAATGTACCGGCCGAGCGGCGCCGCATCGGCTACGTGTTCCAGGACGCCCGGCTGTTCCCGCATTTGAGCGTCGCGGGCAATCTCCGGTACGGCGAGAGACGTGCGCCGGCGGGAGGCTACGTCAGCCTCGACACCGTTGTCGGTCTTTTGGGTCTCGGCTCCCTCATGGAGCGGCGCACTCACCAATTGTCCGGCGGCGAAAGGCAGCGCGTCGCCATTGGCCGGGCGCTGCTGTCCCAACCCAAACTGCTGCTGCTGGACGAGCCGCTGGCGTCGCTCGACACCGCGCGGCGCGAGGAAGTACTGCCGTACTTGGAAAATCTGCGGGATCAGTTGGCGGTTCCCATGGTCTACGTCAGTCACGACTTCGATGAGGTCTCGAGGCTCGCGACTCACATCGTTCTCGTGGAGCAAGGCAGGACCATTGCGCAAGGCGGAGTCGGAGAGATGAGCCTCAATGAGGACCTGCGCTCCATCATCGGCGCCGACGCAGTGGGAGCCATCATCGACGGCACCGTGCTCGGTGTCGACGAGTCGAGCGGATTGACGCGCGTGAGCGCAGGCCGCGGTGAACTCAAGGTGCGGGCCCCCCATCTCGCAGCCGGGGCGACACTGCGGCTTCAATTGCTGGCGCGCGACCTGATCGTCGCCACCCAGCCCCCGCAGCATTTGAGCGTGCGCAACAGCTTGAGCGGAGTCGTCGCCTCGCTGGACCGCGACGATGACGACTCCGAGCTGATCGCCATCGATATCGGCGGCACCCTGATCATGGCGCGCGTGACCACGGCAGCGGTGCGCGACCTTCGCCTCGCGCCCGGATTGCCCGTCTGGGCCTTGGTGAAGTCGGTCTCGCTGCGCAGCCACTCCTTCGCAGCGCCGCCCGCTACGTCGAGCGCGCGCCCAGGTGCATGATGGCGATGATGTGGTCCTCGGGCCGAAGACCGAGCGTGGCTTTGACCGCGGGATCGTAAGCCGCCGCGCCGGTCTTCCACATCACTCCATAGCCCAGGTCGTGGGCCGCGAGAAATAGATTCTCCGCGGCGGCGCCCACCGCCACCACCTGCTCGATCTCGGGTATTTTGGTTTGTTCGCGATTCACCGCGCAGCCGACGACGACGATGGTGGGCGAGCGGTTCATTTTGTCGCGCTCGGCCGCCAGCTGCTCCCCGCTCATGGCCGGCAATCGCACGCGTTTGGCCTCCGCCGCGGCCGCCGTGAACGCCTCGCGAAGGGCGCCCTCCAAGACGATGAAACGCCAGGGTCTGAGCCGGCCGTGATCCGGAGCCCGTTCCGCCGCCTTCAACAGCCTGGCAAGGTCCTCCGCAGTCGGGCCGGGCTCCGACAGGCGGGCGGCGGATGAACGGGTCTGAACGGCGTCGAATAGTTCCATCGTGAGTCCTTGAATCGGGCAATTAGGAGATAAAAACTAGCGGGCGCGACATATCGGCTATGATTTGGGCCAGAGATCGCCGATCGGCGGCGCCTCGAAATTATACCCATAGAGTCTTCAAGGAGCCTTCAATGAACCGTATCGTTTTGGCATCAATGGCCGCGCTGGTGAGCGCGGGCACATTCGCGGCGCCGGTGACTTATGTCCTCGATCCCAACCACACCTACCCCAGCTTCGAAGCGGACCACATGGGCGGATTGTCCGTTTGGCGCGGCAAGTTCACCAGCACCTCGGGCAAGGTCGTATACGACAAGGCTTCGAAGAGCGGCTCCATCGATGTCACGGTGGATATGAGTTCGATCGACTTCGGCATGCCGAAATTGAACGAGCACGCCAAGTCGGCCGAGATCTTCGACGCGGCGAAATATCCCACGGCCACCTATAGCGGCAAGTTCACGAAATTCAACGGGGATGCGCCCACCGAAGCGCAGGGAACTTTGACCATGCACGGCGTAACCAAGCCCGTGACTTTGACCATCAATTCCTTTCTGTGCAAACCGAACCCACAATCCAAGAGGGAAGTGTGCGGCGCCGATGCGTCGGCCAGCTTCAACCGCGGCGATTTCGGGGTGAGCTTCGGCGAGAAGTACGGCTTCAAGATGGATGTGAAACTGCAGATCCAGGTGGAAGGCAGCCCGGCGGCTTAAACCCAATCCACTCTTTCGCTGCCGACGGTGCGCCGCCGGCAGCGATTTTCTGTTGCGTCGCACCAACCCTGCAGGGGCCTAACGCGGGCTCGACGGAGTTTTCGGCGGCTCTTCGCGAACCCTGCGGCCCAAGGTAGCGCACGGGGTGTCAATAGGGGCTATAAGTCCCAAGACATCTATGACCGTAGCCCCTGCCCGTCCACCCGCGGAACCGCCCGATTTCAAACACAAGCTGTTGGCGCTGACTTGGCCGCTGATCGCCATTGCGGCACTGATGCTCTCGGTCTGTGTGGCCAGTCTGAGCACACTCTCCTCGATACGCGCCTTCGTCAACGGCGAGGGAATGTGGTCCAAGGCCGAGCGCCAGGCGATCGCCGAGCTGCACCGTTTTGCCGACAGCGGATCGCCGGACGACTATCTGCGATTCCGCGGCGAACTCGCCGTGCCTCTGGGCGACCGAGCCGCGCGGCTCGAGTTGCAAAGTCCTCATCCCGACTACGCGCTGGCGCGCGCAGGATTTCTGGCCGGACGCAATCACGCCGACGATGTGCCCGGAATGATGCTGCTGTTTCGCCTGTTCCGGCACTCGGCGCTTCTCGCCCGGCCCATCGGCGCATGGACGCGGGCCGATGAGGTCATACTGCCATTGGGCGAGATCGGCCGGCAGATGCACGCAAGTGTGATGACCGCCGATCCCGGGCGCGCCCGGGTCGAGCGGTTGCTGGCCGAAGCCGACGACATTCACGCCAAAGTCGCACCGCTGGAGGATGATTTCTCCGCCTCGCTCGGCAGCACGTCGCGGCAGTTGATGAAGCTGCTGTCGCTGTCCCTCGCGCTGTGCAGCGTGGTACTGGTCGGCATCGGCGCGGCCATCTCGCGCAACATGATCCGGCGCAGCGAACGCATTGCGGCCGCACTCCGAGAGGCGGAAGAGCAGGCCTTCGTCGCGCAGGCCCGTTCCCATGTGACGCTGCAGTCGATCTCGGACGCCGTGCTCTGTACCAATCGCGCGTGCGAAGTCACTTACATGAATGCCGCGGCTGAGAAGGTCATGGGCTGGACGGCGGCCGAGGCCGCAGGCCGGCCGCTGGCGACGGTGCTGCACATACTGCCGGAGCCGAATACCTATTCGGTGACCTCCGAGATCGAACGGATCCTCGGCGGGGAGCAGTGCGCGGGGCCGGCCACCGGTTCACTGCTGCAAAGGCGCGACGGATCCACGACCCCCGTTCACGAACGCGCCGCCCCGATCCGCGACTCGCACGGCGAAGTCACGGGAATCGCATTCGTCCTGCGCGATATTACCCAGGAGCGGGCGTTTGCGGCGCAGCTGCTGCACCAGGCGACGCACGACGCCCTCACCGGACTCGTCAATCGACGCGAGTTCGAGCAGCAGTTGGATTTGGCGATTCTCGATCAGAAGCGCACGGGCACCGAATATGCATTGCTGTACTTGGACCTGGATCAGTTCAAGGTCGTGAACGACACCTGCGGCCATGCGGCCGGCGACCAGCTGATATGCCTGGTGGCGTGGGCCGTGAAACAGGAGCTGCGCGCCGGCGACGTGCTGGCGCGTTTGGGCGGCGATGAGTTCGGCATATTGCTCGCGAACTACCCGCAGCATGCGGCCCTCGGACTTGCCGAATCCGTTCGCCACCGAATTTCGGCGCTGCGCTTCATCTGGGAGGGCAAGGTGTTCGCGACCAACGTCAGCATCGGCGTGCTGTCGCTGACGGACAGTCTGTCGACCGTGGGCGATGCGCTCAGCGCCGCGGACCAGGCCTGCTATTTGGCCAAGGACAACGGGCGCAATCGCGTGCAATTCTATCGTCCGGACGACCAGGAGATGCGTGCGAGGCATGGGCAGATGCGCTGGGTGGAGCGCTTGAATCGCGCCATCGAGCTCGACCAGTTCGCGCTCTTCGCCCAGGAAATCCGTCCCGTCGCGCACCCCGTCGGCGGCGACGTCGAGCCGTCGCGTTTCGAAATTTTGATCCGCATGGTCGACTCGGACGGTACGCTGATCGCGCCCATGGCCTTCATACCAGCCGCCGAGCGCTACGGCCTGATGCCCCGAATCGACCGCTGGGTCATCGCGAAAGCGTGCAGCAATCTCGCCGAGCTGCGCGAGCGGCACGGCGGGATTCCGATGTGCATGATCAATCTGTCGGGAGCCTCCGTGACCGATCCGGGCATGGTGGATTTTGTGAGTTCCCAATTGCAGAGGTTCGGCTTGCCGAGGCAGAGCATCGGTTTCGAATTGACCGAGACCGCAGCCATCTCCAACCTGGCGAACGCTTCGCAACTGATGCACGGCTTGAAGGAGATCGGTTGCGCGATGGCGCTCGATGACTTTGGAAGCGGCATGGCGTCGTTCGCCTACCTGCGGGGCTTCCCGGTGGATTATTTGAAAATCGACGGCGAATTCGTCAAGGACATGACCACCGACTTGGTCGACTACGAAATCGTGCAGGCCATCCACAGTGTCGGGCGCGTCATGGGAGTCAAGACCGTCGCGGAATCGGTGGAGAACGCCGAGATTCTCGCCGCGCTGATGCTGGTGGGTGTGGATTTTGCGCAGGGCTTCCACATTCACCGGCCTGTTCCGATGATGGATATCACCTATCGGGCGCGGCGTCGCGATGCGCATGCCGTCCCGAGCGGCGACGATTTCTCTCGAGCAATCGGCGCGCGGCGCGCGCTGTAGTCAGCCGGGAATACGCACCGGCAGCCGGCTGAATCCGCGCACGAAGGACGACCGGACACGCGTCGGTTCGCCCACCACCTCGATGACCTCGAAGCGGCGCAGCAGCTCCTCCCACAGAATCTTCAACTGCAGTTCCGCCAGCCGGTTGCCGACGCAGCGGTGAATGCCGAAACCGAACGACAAATGCTGGCGCGGCCGCTCCCGATCCACGATGAAGCGATCGGGCGTAGGGATGGCCGATTCGTCGCGGTTCCCGGACAGATACCACATCGCCAGCTTGTCGCCCTTCCTGATCTGCTTGCCGGCCAACTGCGTATCGACCAGAGCCGTTCGCCGCATGTAGGCGAGCGGCGTCTGCCAACGGATGATTTCGGGCACCAAGCTGTCGACGAGCGCGGGATTGGAGCGCAGCTTGGCCATCTCCTGCGGATGGTGGTGCAAGGCGAGCAGGCCGCCGGTCATCGAGTTGCGCGTGGTGTCGTTGCCGCCGACGATCAGCAAGGCCAGGTTGCCCATGAACTCGGCGGGTCCCATGTTTCTCGTGGCCGGTCCGTGGGCCAGCATGGAAATCAGGTCGGTACGGGGCGGCGCGTTGATGCGCTCGTTCCATAGCCGGGTGAAGTACTGCAACATCTTGCGCAATTCGGCCATGCGCACCTCCGGTTCGGGCGCATCGGGATTGGTCAGTTTGTTGGCGGTGGCCATGTCGGACCAATGCGGGAGCAGGCGGCGGTCCTCCAAGGGGAAATCGAAGAGGGTTGCGAGCATGTAGGTGGTGAGCTCTATCGAGACCAAATCCACCCAGTTGAATGTTTCATTGCGCGGCAGGCTGTCGAGAACCTTGGCGGTGCGCTCGCGTATCAGATCGCGCCAGTTGTTGAGGTTCGCCGGCGCAACGATGGGACTCACCGCCATCCGTTGTGCGTCATGTTTGGGGGGATCCATCGCGATGAACATCGGCAGCTTCTGTTCATCGCCCGGCGGGAAGTCCATCAGCGTGATCCCCTCCTCCGACGAATAGATGCCGTGGCTGGTATCGACCTGCATGATGTCTTTGTAGCGGGTCACCGACCAGTAGCTGTCGATGCCGGGGACCGGGCTGCGCGAGCGGTGCACGGGATCCTCGCGGCGAAGACGCTCGAAGACATAGCCCGCCGTATCGTCGACGAACCACTGCGGGTCGGCCGGATTCAAGCCTTCAAGGGGTAGAGCGGCTATGTGGGCGCGCGCCGCAGCGTGCATGTCGATCGACTCGAGCGTATCTAGGGCTTTCACCACTACTCCTCAGATGTGCGGCGATTCAATGCTGAGCTTCGGGCATATTGACGACGAGACCGTCGAGGGCGTCCGTCAATGTGATCTGACAGGCGAGACGCGAACCGTCCTGGCGCTCCGGTACGCAATTCAGCATTTCCTCTTCGGTCACCGAGCGCGCTCCGAGCCGCTCGAGCCAGGGTTGCTCCACATAGACGTGGCAGGTGGCGCACGCGCAATTGCCGCCGCAATCTCCGTCGATGCCCGGCACCCGATGGTCGGTGGCGGCGTGCATCAACGTTGTGCCCGGCGGCACTTCGACGGTGTGTGTCCCGCCCGTGAAGCCGACGAAGGTGACTTTGGGCATGCTCGCCTACTCTCTGCGTTCGAGCAGCATTTTCATCCCATGCCGGGGGCGAAGCGTGATCAATCCCTGGGGCTCGACCCGATGCCCCGGCAGGAGCCGCAGGCGGAAGCGCTGCGCGATGGTCGCGAGTAGAAGGGTGGCTTCCGCCATCGCGAACGCCGCTCCGATGCAGATACGGCGACCGCCGCCGAAGGGCAGGTAGGAGAAGCGCGCATGCGCGGCGGCTTGCTCCGGCGAGAAGCGTTCGGGAACGAAGCGCCCCGGATCGCGCCAAAGGCGCCGGTGGCGGTGAAGCACCCAGGGAGAGATCAGCACTGCCGAGCCCTTAGGCACCCGCAGCCCCGCCAGCGTGTCGTCGGCAAGCGCCTCGCGTGCGATGGTGTGCACCGGCGGATAGAGCCGCATGGATTCCTCTATGACCATCCGGGCGTAGGTAAGTTTGGACAGATCCTGCGAATCGGGCACGCGCCCGCCGAGCACGGCGTCGAGTTCGGCGTGCAGCTTCGCCTCGACCGCGCCATGTTGCGACAATAGATACCAAATCCACGTCATCGCCATCGCGGTCGTCTCGTGTCCCGCCATGAAGATCGTGATGACGTGATCGCGCACCTCCTGCGCAGTCATGCCGATTCCCGTTTGCTCGTCGCGCGCGGCAATCAAGCGGGCCAGCAGATCCTTGGGGCCGTTTTCCGGATTGTTCGAACGCAGCGTGATCAGACGATCGATTTCCGCGTCGAACTCGCCCAGCGTGCGATCGGCGACTCTGAACCGGCCCAACCCGGCGAGCCATGCGGGGAAACCGAGAAAGTCCATCACGTTCGGCCGCATTTGGGCCTGATAACTTCCGGCACTGCGCTCCATGATGGCGACCATGCGGTCGGAATCGGACGAAAACATGGTGCGGGAGATGATGGTGAGCGTCGCTTCCATCATCGCGGTGCCGACCTCCACGGGGGTATCCGCAGCCAACCCGTCCCACTCGACCAGCAATTCCCGCGCAGCGCCGGTCATGACCGGCGCATAGGAGGCGATACTGCGATGGTCGAAGGAGGGAGACATGGTGCGGCGATGTTGGCGCCACGTCTCGCCTTCCGAGGTGATGAGCCCTTTGCCGAGGCCCGGCTCGAGAATGCGGCGAGTGATCTCGGTCTTCTGGTAATTCGCCGCATTGTCGAGCAAAACATGCTTGATCGCCGCCGGCTCGTTGACCAGGAAGCGGCGGCGTCCGAGCATCGTTCGCTCGATGATGTCGCGCTCGTAAGCCTCCTCGCCGTAGGTGGCGACCATGTTGTCGCGCAGGGTACGGAAGAACTCGAAGAACGGCATGCGGCCGCGGCGCGGCACCGGGGCCGGCAGTACCGGCGCAATGACGGAATCGTCCGGGCTCATCATGGGCGGCATTGTACCCAAGGCCTTCCCGTCAGCCTAATCTCGCGGTACCTGATCCACCGGCTGATCGTTCATGTAGGCCACGGCCGCCAAACGAATCGCGTCGGACTGCGCCGGATAGGTGTGAAGGATGCCCGCCAACTCGCGCATACCGATTCCGGCGCTCATGATGACCGACATCTCATTGATCAATTCGCTGGCCCTGGAAGCGACTATGCTCGCACCCAGGATGCTATCCGTTCCCTCTCTCACGTAGATTTTCACGAAGCCGTCGTCCTGCTGATCGGTGATGGCGCGGTCAACGTCCTGCATCATCACCGTGAAACATTTGACCGGGATGGATTGCCGCCTGGCCTCGCGAAGGTGCATGCCAATGTGGGCGATTTCGGGATCGCAGTACGTGCACCACGGAATCATCAGCCGGCTCTGGCGTTGCATCTTCACGCCGAACGCGTTTTGCACCGCCAATCGCGCAGAGGCTTCCGCAATATTGGTAAATGGATGCGTACTCGACACGTCGCCGGCCGCGTACACATCGGCATTGGTCGTGCGCAGAAAATTATCGACGTCGATTCCCCGTCCCGCATCGAATTCGATACCCGCCGACTCGAGCCCCAAACCCTCCACATTCGGCGCGCGCCCGATGCTGAGTATGACTTCATCGACCGCAATCGAGGATTTAAGGTCGTCGTTCGCCGTATCGAGCAGTTTTTCGCCGCCTTCCATACGGGCCCCCACGACCGTCGTATTCAGGCGCGTTTCCACGCCGTCTCGCGACATCGACATCGACAGCAGCTCGGCCGCGTCTCGTTCTTCCAGGGGAAGAAATTTCGGCTCGTTCTGTACGATCGTGACCCTCGATCCCAATCGGCAAAAGGCCTGCGCCAGTTCGCAGCCGAGCGGGCCGCCCCCGATCACACCCAATCGCCGGGGCAATTCGGCGAGGCCGAAAATCGAATCGCTCGTCAAATACCCGATTTTCTCGAGACCCGGGATGTCGGAGGATTGAGGCCGCGCGCCGGTGGCGACGATCGCCTTCTTGAAGGATAACTGCGCTTCCCCGGCACGCACGGTGTTGGGTCCCTCGAAGCGGGCGCTGGAAAAGAATACGTCGACGCCTCGAGCGGACAATCGCTCGGCCGAATGATACTCGGCGATACGCGTCCGGATTCGCCGCATGCGCGCCATCACATCGGCGAAATCAATGAGAGGACGGCTGGACTCCGTGGTACCGAACTCTGCGTCGTCGCGTATGAATGCCGAAACTCGCGCGGCTCTGATGATTGCCTTGGAGGGGATGGAGCCGGAATTCAGGGAGTTGCCGCCGAGGTGGTCGCGTTCGATCAGGGCCACGCTTCGGCCCTGACGCCTGGCGGACTCGGCCGCGGCCAAGCCCGCGGGGCCGCCGCCCACAATGATCAAATCGTAGAGCGTCTGGGGCTGGGGGTTCTGCCAACTCGGCGGGCGCACCCGTCGCAGAAATTCTTCGTCGTCTGCCGACACGCTATAGCCATCCACCCGAGAATCCCGCGCCGATCAATCCCGCGCGGATCGCCGGGCAGTTGCGCGTCATGTCCCAAATCAGCCCGCTGCGGTGGTTTTCCACCATCATGACCAGCAACCCCTGATCCAGGCCATACCACCCTTCGGATAACCAGCCGCCTCGCTCGGTTTCCAATGTTGGATTGAAGCCGCTCGAGAATCGGTCCTCGGTGCAGACTTGCGGATATTTCTCGAGCAAGCGCCGCGTACCCTGCAGCGCCGCCGCGGCGCCGAACGGCACCGTGGCGAGCATCGCCCAAGGAGCGATCGTCCCGTCGTCCGGCCCGAACGGCACCCCGCGCGACATGTAGCCAAAGGAGCGCCGGTCTCGGCTGTTCTGCTGCATTTCCCGATAGGCCGGGCCGTCGCCCGCCGTAATGCCCCAGAGATTCCGATCGTATCCAACATAACTCCGAGGATTCCGAGCGCCGTACTCTCGATGGATGGCGATTGCGCTCTTGCTGTTCTCGAAATAGTCGCTGTGTTTTTCCCGCATGAATTCGTCCTGAATGCCGCGATAGTCGATCCAGGCGTGCGAAAACAGATGCGTGAACAGCGGGCCGGAATACAGGACGTCGTAGCCGAGCAAGTTCTCCCATTGGTAGGTCAAAGTCCAGTCGCCGAAGCTGGACTCGTGCAGGGAATGCGTCGGCGATCCGATGCCGAGGATATAAAGGATGGTTGCTTCGTTGTAGCCCTCCCAGCCGTAGTGCAGAAAGCCGCATTCCGGCTTCCAACCTTGCGATACCGTCTCGAGACCGTTTCGCGCCCACCGCCAATCGACGCGCTGATAGAGCGCATCGCTCAGTCCGCGGATTTCAGCCTCTTGGGCGGGGCCGTCGAAGTAGCAACCCGCCGTTAGAATACCCGCCATCAACAATGCGCTGTCGACCAGGGATAACTCGCAGTTCCACACGCGCCGACCGCTGCGCATGTCCAAGAAATGATAGTAAAATCCCTTGAAGCCTGTCGCATCGGCTTGATCGCCTTGGGGACTTTGCGCGAAAAAACGCAGCGTCTTCAACGTGAGCGCCGCCGCCTCGGAGCGCCGCATCCAACCGCGCTCAACCGCAATGGGATAGCACGACAGGGCGAACCCGACGACCGCGATGCTGCAAGGGGAGCCTGCTCGAGAAGTATCGGCAACCAGCCCGTTCTCCTGGTTGCAATATTCCGAAAGATAATTGAAGGCGCCCCGCTGCAGCCGAGCGAGCAACGCGTCGTCCGCCAAATCACACAGCGCATGCATAGGAGTACTAGACATAGAATCGGCAGGACGGTTCCAACTGCGAGCGTACGCCAACGTACGGACAACCTATCATCGAATTGCTAGCCTTTCGCAAGTATCGGCTCCGCCGCACGCTGCATCATCCCAAGGCCACATCAATATGGACACGCGAACTTCGGCGGCTGAAACGGCCGCCGGCGTATTCTCGAGGGACAGGTCCGCGGCGAATCCGTTCGTGCTGCAGCCTCTTCCCTACGCCGAAAGCGCACTCGAACCGGTGATATCCGCGAGGACTCTCAGGCTGCATTACGGCAAGCACTACGAGGGATATGTCGAGGCGCTGAACGAGCTCGTCGCCGGAACGCCGTTCGCCGACATGTCGCTGACGCAGATCGTTCTTTCCACCGCGAAGGAACCCGAGTACGCCACCGTCTTCCACAATGCGGCGCAGGCGTGGAATCACGCGTTCTATTGGCGCAGTTTGAGCCCCACCGGCGGCGGCTTTCCATCGCACGCGCTGAAACTGCGCATCGACTCGGCGTTTGGCCACCTCGAAGCGCTCAAGGAAGAGCTTAGTATCGCAGCGACGATGCAGTTTGGATCCGGCTGGGCATGGCTGGTGCTCGATGGGGCCAAGCTGCGGGTCGTGAAGACGGATAACGAGGAGAATCCTCTCATCGCGGACATGAAGCCGTTGCTCGCGATCGACGTATGGGAACACGCCTACTACCTTGACTATCAGAACAGGCGCGCGGATCACGTGCATAAGGTCTTGGACAAGCTGATCAACTGGGATTTTGCCGCTGAAAACCTGGGTGCAGCCTGAATACCGGCCGAGCTGAGACGAGCGACGTCCCGGCCGAATCGCTGTCCGATCACATCGCCGAGAATATTGAAAATATCGCAGCCTTTCAGTTGCGCGAGCAGCAGAAACTGGGCGACTCGCACCGGCGTCTTGGAGGGATCGGCGATATTGCGGGCCGCCCCGGCTACTTGCTGCTTTTGTCGGGGCTGGTCGCACTTTGGATCGCCGCCAACGCGCTCGGTCCGCGTTTTGGCTGGTCTCCGCCGCTCGACCCGCCGCCTTTCGCCTGGCTGCAGGGATTCCTCACGCTTGCGGGCGTGTTGACGGCAACGGTGGTTCTAATTTCGCAGAATAGGCATGCCCGACTCGACAGTCAACGCGGACACCTCGCCCTGCAGCTGACCCTGCTGACGGAACAAAAGGTCACCAAACTGATTCACTTGATCGAAGAATTGCGGCGTGACTTGCCGATGGTCGCGAATCGGCACGACTCGGAGGCGGTCGCCCTGCAACAGCGCACCGATCCCGCTCGAGTGCTGTCGGCGCTCGAAACCGTCGTGTCCGGCGGGGAACGGGCGGTGCCGCCCCCACCGATCGCATAATCTCTCAAGGCCGGGGCGAGCGCCTGGCGACTAAAAAACCCAGAAAGAGGCCTACTGCAGCGGCGACGCCAACGGACTGCCACGGCCGATCTCGAACATAGCCGTCTCCCGCAGTCAGTATGTCCTTCGCCTGGCGCTGGACCCGGTACGTGCCGTCCGCAATGGTCTTCTTCGCGGCCGCCAGTCCAAGTTCGATTCTCGTCCGGAGTCGCGAGATCTCAGGATCGGCGACATGCGCAAGTCTGCCCAGAAGGTTCTGCACGTCAGCGCTCAGGTTAGGGACGTCTTGGCCCGAGCCGAGAAGCTCAGGCACGGCGTCACCGGCACCGGTCTTGCGCACCTTGCCGTCCGCGCGAACGGCTTGGCCGTTATCGTTGATCGTTGATTCCATTGCTCTACTCCGCTGAATTGATGAGACCGCATCGACATCGGGCTGCTGCCACAATGGCCCTCTGTAGCCCGTTCGTCGGTACGCTGTCGCACGCTGCGGCGCCAGCAAACTCCTACACCCGCTCCCCACTTCGGACGACTTCAGAGCGCGTGCGAAGAACCGCTAAAATTCTTATCCGTGGCTCGAGTGTAGTTCTTGCCAATGCGCCATTTCCTGAGTTGCCTGTTGGTTGCGTCCTGCCTCGGCGGGTGTGCGTCGCTACCGCCGGGATCCGCCTATCCGAAGACTCCCTCGGCTGCGCTGGCTGACCCCGACGCGACCAAGGTCGGGCGGCAATTCGCCATGGCCGCGCGCGAACACGGCCAAAAGTCCGCCTATCGCATCATTTCCGTCGGTGTCGACGGATTCCTGATGAGAATGGAGATGATCGAGATGGCGGAACGCACCCTCGATCTGCAGTACTACATTCTGCGCGGCGATGAATCCGGCCGGCTGTTGACCGATGCGCTGCTCCGCGCGGCGAATCGCGGAGTACGCGTCCGTCTGCTGCTCGATGACGCGGACACCTTACCGGGCGACGAACGGATATTCGCCATCGCCGGCCGGGCCAATGTGGAAGTGCGAATCTTCAACCCGTTTGCGTACCGCGGCCACAATCGATTGATGAGAGGGACTGAGTATCTATTCAATCATCCCCGGCTTGACTATCGAATGCACAATAAGCTGTTGGTCGCGGATAATTCGATCGCCCTCTTGGGAGGCCGCAATATCGGCGATCAGTATTTTCAAATCGACCCGGAATCCCAATTCGCCGACGATGATGTATTCGCGGGCGGGCCCATCGTCCATGTACTGTCAGGGACCTTCGATGAGTTCTGGAACAGCGGTGCGACGATACCCGCGGAGGCGCTGCCCGGCATCAAGACGCATGCGCGCATTCAACAAGGCTACACCGACAAACTGGACAAGGCCGGCTTCGACTACCGATCGAAGCTTGAAAGCGGCGAGCCCCTTGCAGGAATAATCGCCGGCAGACTGCCGCTCGTTTGGGCTGACGCTCAGGTGGTGTGCGATAGTCCCGAGAAAGGCCGGGTGGCCGGCAGGCCGGGCGCCGCAAGTCTCATGTATGAGCCGGTGTCCCACGCAGTCGCGCAGACACAGTCCGAACTGTTGATCGTCTCACCCTACGTCATTCCGTCCAAAGACGAGTTGCACTTGCTGGAGGATCGTTTGGAGCACAAGGTGCGAATCCGAATTCTGACCAATTCTCTCGAGTCCGCGCCCGAGTTGTCGGCGCATTCCGGCTATATGCACTATCGCACAGCGTTGTTGAGAGACGGTGTCGAGCTCTACGAAGTACGGTCTCGGCTCGGCAATTCCCGAGGCAGCGGTGAATCGACGAAGATATCGCTCTATGGAAACTATGCGCTGCACGCCAAGCTTTATGTGCTCGACCGTCAGCGCCTTTTCATAGGCTCGATGAACCTCGACCAGCGGTCCAGGCATCTCAACACCGAGGTCGGTTTGATCATCGACAGCGCGGAGCTCGCGCAGGAAGCGGCCAACCGCTTCGAGGCGATGACTCGTCCGGAAAACTCGTACACGGTAACGCTTCCCTCCGTTCCTGAAAAGTCGGCGCGCATGGTATGGCGGACGGTCGAGAACGGCGCCGAGGTCGACTACACGACGGAACCGGCGAGGCATCCGTGGCAGCGAATCGAGGTCAAGATGTTGTCGTTATTGCCGTTGGACTCCGAGCTCTGAACGCGGCGCCCCGATTCAGCGGGCGCGTGAAGGCGCCTCCGGCGCCTTCTTGCCGGCCCGGCGCGCTTCCGACAGCCCGATTGCGATTGCCTGTTTACGGCTCTTCACCGTGGCGCCCGAGGAGCCGCTTTTCAGGGTACCGGCCTTGCGTTTATGCATGGCACGCTTTACGGATCGAGATGCCGCCTTGCTGTACTTTCGCGCCATGGCAAGCTCCCTACCCTCTGCCGCGTCGGCCATTCAAGAGAAACGCGATCACGAGAACGGCGACGATCAATCCGATGGGGCCGATTCCCCATCCAGCGCCTATTCCCCAATAGAGCCCTCCGCCGCCCCCGAACAACAGCAAGAGAATGATCAGAATGAGCACGATATCCATTGTCGCACCTCGATTTTATGTCCTTTCGCGAGGACTGGGTTTCTACGGCTTTCTATTCGTATCCTTGGATTGCTCGGCGATATCGCCCAACTTCGCCTGACCGGCGCCGATGTTCTTCTTGATTGCGCCTTTGACTTGCTGTGTTTTGTTGCCGGTCAACTTGCCGAATTCTTGCTGAATTTTTCCGCCCACTTCTTTCGCGCGTCCCTCAACCTGGTCTTTATTGATACCCATGTCCGACTCCTAATTCATGAATTTTCGGCGAGCGGCCGAATCGCGTGGATGCCCGAAGCCCAAGGTAGCCGGCACGGAACCCCGGCGATGTCGGTGCAGCGATTCAATGAATGTAGGACAACCGGGGCAGCCTTATTTGCCGGAAAGACGGCCGGCGTCCCCCCGCTCGGTCGCGTGTGGTGCATGTAGGCGCAATGCCTACATTACTTGGGGATTCCTTGCCCTTGTAGCTGCCGCGGTGCACGACATACTGCAATTCTGAACGTCCATGGGAGAATTCCTATGAACCGTTTGCTGACCGTAGTTGCTACGACCGGCGCGATTTGCGTTGCATCGCAAGCGCTTGCCGCCGATTCCGACAATCAGTCGGCGATGAGCGACCGGCAGCTCATCGCCCAGATTGCGGGTTGTATGAGAGTGCGAATGTCTGCCAACAAAGACAGTTCATACAAAGACGCCTTTAAAGCCTGCAAGAAACAAGTCAAGGGAGGCGACAATTCGCTGCCCGAGGCCGTTGAGGTGTCCGGCACTCAGGCGAAACCATGAACGCCGGCGCGGCTACGGCGGCGCCAGATCTGCGGTGGCAGGCGTGGCGAAGTGAGAGCTACGCTGCGCGTCGATTCGGTGAGCTTGCGCCAACTCGGCACGCACGCCGAAGTAGCAGACGAGTACCGTGATCAGGACGACGCCCGCTGCCACCCATCGTGAACGAAGATTCATGGTTTCCGCTCCTAAATGGCGAATATGAACGCCCGGACCGCCGACTAATTCACGTCGATTTCACCCAATCTGCCATCGGGTGCATGCAGCGGCTAACTAATAGAACGGAAAATGCGACGAAAAAGTGACAACCGCTGACATTTACCCGCGCGAATTGCCGGGTCGATTCGGGCCTAACCCGGCGACGCGCGGCATTTGTCGCTCATTACGAAAGACTTGATACAGGTCGAATCGAGAGGCAGCTTCAACACTTGGTCGAAGTACTCGATCAATTCCACTACTCTCGGTACCAGTCCGGCATGGTCGCTCTCCTCAACCTCGATCGGATTGTTCGGAAAATGATTCTGCACCTCGCTCACCAGCTTCTCTGGGTCATCCCCCACCATGATCGAGCGAATCAAATGCTCGGATGCGGCGATGATGACGAAGCCCAGTGAACACGGCGCGATGGCGATGCTGATGGTCGCCGCCGCTCGGATGAGCGGGATGAGCACGTCGGCAGTCCCGCGCTCGGCAATGTCTGTATTTGATGTCGATGAAAACACTATCTTCTCCTCGAATATTTTTGCCTGGGTACGCTCAGATCTAGTCAAAACGTTCGCCGACCAACTCCTCGCTCTTCTGCCAAAGCGCCCGCGCGCGCTGCGGATCCAGGGCGTAAGGTTGCACGCCCATGCGCAGGCCGGGGGCCGATGCGGCCTCGGCGACGTGGCAGTCTTCGCAGTATCGACCGCCGATCGCCTCGGCGTCGGCCACGCAAGCGGCCCAGACAGAAGTTGCCGCGCCTTGGGGAATGCTCTTATAGCTGAAGGGCGCAGCACCTTTGGGTTGACTGGCGTTGATCTCCGCAATCAACTTGTCCAGCACATCGCGCGTCAAGTGCCGGCTGAGCTCAGTTCGGATCCCCCCGGGGTGCACGGCCGCCGCTCGCACCCCACTCGCTTTGTGACGGCGGTCGAACTCGACTGCAAACAGCACATTGGCGGTCTTGGACCGGCCGTAGGCAGTGAATTCGGCATAGGGTGTGTGCTCGAAGTTCGGATCTTCCAGATCGACGTCCGCATATCGGTGGCCCGCTGAAGACAGGTTCACCAACCGCGACCCCGGCCCCAGCAGCGAAGCGATTCGGTTCACGAGAACGAAGTGTCCGAGATGGTTGGTGCCGAACTGAGTCTCAAAGCCATCGACAGTGGCGCCCTTGGGGCATGCCATGACTCCGGCGTTGGCAATGATGACGTCGAAAGGCTTGCCCGCGGCAAGCAGGCCGTCAGCGCAGCGGCGCACACTGGCGAGCGACGCCAGGTCGATCTGCACGAGGTTGAGAGACCCCCCGTTCATGGCTTGCGCGCGAACCTGCTCGGTAGCGGCCTGCGCCTTGGATAGGTCCCGCGCTGCTCCGATGACCTCCGCCCCGTGCGCCGCCAATGCCCGCGCGGTCTCGATACCCAGGCCCGCGGAAACACCGGTGACGAGCACCCTTTTCCCGGTCAATTTGATGCCCTGCAGCACCTCGTCGGTCGTCGATGTGGCTCCAAATGAATTGCTCATGGTGAACTCCTCGCTGTATTTCCACCCGCCCTACCGTTGCACCAGGTAAACATGGTCTAATTGCAAGTGGAGGGAACCTCCGTTTAATATACGGAGGCTTCCTCCGTTTTGCAAGTGCTATCACAGGAGTGGACCGATAACGTGAAACGAAAGCCGGTGGCCCAGGCGCGCAAACCCCGCGCCGACAGTGCCCGAAATCGACAATTACTGATCGACGCCGCCAAAACGGCGTTCTCGGAGGTCGGGCTGAATGTGAGCCTGGAAGAAATCGCGCGCCGCGCCGGCGTCGGCATCGGCACGCTCTATCGCCATTTCCCCAGCAGAGAGGCGGTTGTGGAAGCGGTCTACCGACGCGAACTCGAACAGTTGGTCGAAGCCGTGCCGCATCTGCTCGAGACCTCGCCGGCCGGCGAGGCTTTGCATCGGTGGATGCACCTGTTCGTCAACTACATCGCGACCAAGCGTTTGATCGCGCCATCCCTGGCAACCATCGCCGGCCGTACTTCCGCGCCGCATGCATCCCCCGTCGAGCTGATCACCCGCGCGATTTCCACGCTCGTGAAAGATGCGGTACGAAGCGGCGATGTGCGCAAGGATATCGATCCATCGGACTTGCTGCGTGCGTTGGTCGGTGTGAGCTATGGAAATCCCGACGCAGGCTGGGAAGCGAGCGCGCGGCGACTCATCGACATTCTGATGGATGGGCTGCGGCGCAAGGGCCGATGACTGTGCTTGCTTGACCCACATCTGGTACCAATGTACGCTGGTACCAACCATTCAGCGAGGCACCTATGCCGAAACCGTCCAAGACAATCGAGATCGAGCGTGTGCAGACGGGTGTTCGCGTGGAGCGGCGACTCCTCAAGGTGCTGAAGGCGCTGGCCGACTACAAGAATATGACGCTCGGTGATCTGCTTGAAGGCATAGTCCTCCACGCCTTCGAGGGCAAGGCTCCATTCACGGCGGAAACACTGCGTAAGATCGGCGAACTCAAAGGAGTTTACGATCTGAATCTCGATGCGAGTGCGAGTCATCGTCTGAGGGAGCGCTCATGACCGACTCTGAGTTTCTCCGGGCGTTGGAGCGCTGCACTCTGCCGGAAAACCAATTCGGCCATTCCGCCCATGTGCGCGCGGCATATCTGTATCTCCGACAGGCCGACTTCGTCGGGGCGCTGGATCGGATGCGCCGCGCGATCCGAAACTATGCGACTCACCATGGAAAGCCGGATCGCTACCACGAGACGATTACTGTCGCCTACGTCGCGCTGATCCAGCAGCACCTATGCGAACGTGGTCCCAGCGACGGCTGGGAGTCGTTCATGCGCGACAATCCGGAACTTCTTGACCCTGATTTGCTGGCCCGGTTCTACTCCCGGGAGCAGATCGAGTCGGCGATAGCTCGAAAAATCTTCTTGCTGCCGCGTTCGACATCGACCGGGCATGGGGCGTCTCTCGAATGAATTACTTTCTCAACCTCTGCTGCGTCGCCATGCTGCTGAGCTCGGCGTTTCCGGTCCATGCCGAGCACAGCCCGGCACTGCAGCTTGTGCAGACCCTTCCACTGCCCGGCGTCAAGGACGCGCAGGACGCGCTCTTTCTGGGTGGGGATTTCAATAAATTGTATGTCTCGAGCTTGGATGGGACTTTGCGAATGCGGGCTTCAATGCTTACGAGCGCGTAGGCGTGCTGCAAGCAACGCGGGGAGCGCGCCCCGATCAGTTCGTCGCGGATATGATTGCCCCGACTTTCCGGCCGGGCCACTTGGCGGAAATGGCCATGGACGACGGAGGCCGGCTCCTGGCGTGCGATTCACGCGCGGATCTGATCTTCCAGTTCGACACGCGCAAACGCGAGTTGCTCAAGAGCTGGCAGGCCCATGGCGACGGTGCCGGCGACATGAGCCTTGACCGGCTCCACCACCGATTGTTCGTGGGCACCCGCATTCCAGCCGAGATGACCGTCTATGACAGCGAATCGGGCAAGGAGGTTGTGAGTCTGCCTGGGCCCGAGACCATGGACGGAGTCCACTACGACGCGGAACTCAAACGTATCTACGTGTCGGGAGGCCGCTGGTACGGCACTCCGGAGGCTTCGCCGGGATGGTTGTTTGTGTACCAGCAACGCGATGGCGATCACTATGAGCTGATCTCCAAAATCAAGACCCGCCCAGGCTCCGGGACTTCGCTATTTGTACCCGGCCTCAGGCGCCTTTATGTGGCATCCCAGGCGATCGGCGATCAGGAAGCCGCCATACTCGTATTTGAACCGGTGCCATGAGGGATGTGCCGGCATTACCTGGGGGAATAGGACTATGGCCAATATTTCGAGCGCGCCGACCAAATTTTTGCGAACCGACTTCAGCGGGCACGACAAACCGAAATGCCGGGTCATCGTGCCGCCCGTGCAAGGCGGTTGGTCCGAGCCGGCGTTGTTTGAGTGGGAGCTGACCGCGGAGTCGTGGACTGATGAGCATCCGCACACCGAATACAACTTCGTGATGGAAGGCCAGCTGTTCGTAGAATCCGGCGGCGTAACCGTCGAGGCGCAGGCGGGCGATGTCGTGCGAGTTCCCGCCGGGGCAGTGGGCAGGTACTGGGCGCCGAAGTATGCCCGTTTGCTTGCTATATATGGACCCAGCAAGGGCGGCGCCAGCAAAACCCTGGGCTACGAGAAATTGAACAGCCGCTAGGCGGCGACGTGAACTGCGTTTACTCCGCTCGCGCGAGCGGCTGCCGAGGGCTCATTCTTTCAATTTTGCGCGGGACGTTCCCGCGGAAACGTAGATTAGTGGTAATTCTCGATATACGCCGCAAGCTATTGATTTACGGGGATACCGAATCGACGGCTTCCGCCTCATATCCCAGAAGCTGCCAGTCTTTCCCGAGAGTCACCGGAATCGTAGGTGCGGGCTCGTAGTAATTGCCCCCCATCCAGCCGAGGTACCAGATACCGACCTCGCCCGTCGTAGCATTCCGGTAGAGGATGTCGATCGCCCCGTCGCCGTTGTAGTCCCCGAACCCCGCAATCTCGCTGCCCGGGGGCAGCGTGACCATCGCCGCTCCTGTGACGGGTCGCTGGGGCACGACCGGTGTGAACTCCGTCATTCCGACGCCGCCGGTCGTGGGATTTGACCAGAGGATGCTGGCGTAGCCGTTGAGGAGGGTTCCGACACCCGCCACCTGCCAGGTCGCGTCGAAATGACCGCGCGCGGGCTCATTGGGGTTGTTCTGCTGATACGCGGATGTTGCCGTGTAGAAGAGTTGCACCGGCGCGAAATCCACCGCGGTGAGCATCCCGCCCGCTCCAAGATAGATCAACTCCAGATTGCCGTCGCTGTCTCTCAGCAGAATGTCCGAGTAGCCGTTTTTATCGAAGTCGCCCACCCCGGCAACGTTCCATGCAGACGCGTGCGCCGGCTGGAGCGTCGTCAGGGGCTCAAGCGTCCCGGAAGCAGTCATGACGAGCACCAGCGCTTGCTGGGCACCAACGTCCCAAAGCAGGACGCCAGTGGTTCCGCTGTCATTGAAATCACCGACGCCGGCGAACTGATAGCCGGCAGGAATCGTACCGATGCTGACGAAGTCGGAGGGCGCCGATGAGAGCGTCGGATTGAGCGGCTCCTTCCAGACCTCGAGCGTGCCCTGTGCTGAATCGACGATCAGCGGGCTGGCGTAGCCGTCTCCAAAGAAGTCTCCATAAGCGACCGTCTGCAGGCTGCTGTTGTCGAGCAGCGGCTGGTTGAGCATCTCGATGGCAGAGATCGGGGACGACGCGGGAGTCCCCTGCACCATTTCCCAGGCCTGTACGTTGGGAACGACGGTGCCACTGCGCTCGGCCCACATGGGCGAGGACACGATGCTGCCATCGAGGCTGACCATGCGATTGGCGTCGAACGTGATGGGCGGGTCGTTCAGCACCTTGCCTGCAACCACGACGTTATGGAAATGCACACTGGCTATCTCATGCTCCCGGTCGTAACTCTGGAACTCGTTCGGCAGCGTTTGTGGATCGGTGACGAAGATATCGCTGAACGTGAGATGCCCTATTGAGCCGAGCTGCGTATTGCCGAACTGCCAGATGCTCGGCCCCACCGCGATCTGCATCAGCTGCCAGGAGCAGTTCTCGACGCGAATGCGCTCAAAGTGATACCCGGCCACCTGCCCGAGCAGTGCCTTGCTGCTCTGATGCTGGGCAAAGACGGCATTGTTCATGTTGGGCCAGTTCCACTCACCGTGGATGACGTTCGAGTCAACCACCCACACATCGTCGGCGCCGTTAGGCGGCGCTCCCAACTCGAAGGCGCCGGCGTTATTCGACTGCCAGACCACGACGTTCCGGACCCGAAGCCCGGAGGAGTAGAGTTTGACTGAGTCATCGCCATCCTTGAAGAAGCTGTTCTCGATGACGCCGCCGCCCGGACGTTCGACTCCCTGCACCTTGTAGTCGTATCCCGCCGTAATGCCGTCGGTGCTCGGGTACCAGGAGATCAGCTTGACGCCATCGACCCGATTGTTGATGCCGTTCAGCGTAATGTTGTAGTAAGGCGCCTGGATGAGAGTGATCCCTTCGATGAGCGCGTTCTGCTGGCCCGTCCAGATGCCTTTCGACACAGCAGACCCTTCGAAGTCGATCAGCATCGGCGCATCGAGGGCGTCGGCGTTCGAGTTCGTCTCGTTGGCCCTGTAGTCGCGCTTGAAATTCTCACCCGAGAGAATCCCGCGCCCGCGAATGCTGACGTTGACCGCATCAGTACAGGGTGTTGTCGCAGGGCCGTTGGCACAGGTCGTAAACGCTCCCTTCACGTACGCCCCGCCCGCAATATAGATGTGCTGGTCGGAGTGCAGCAGGTAAATGCCGGTGTTGACGCTGCTCACGACTTCACCCAGGTCGTAAACGCCGGGGGAGAAGTAAAGTGTATCGACCGCCACGCCATCGCGCGTGCCCCAGGCGCCGGAGGCCGGGATTGCCTGCCCGGGTGTCAGCACCAGGACGTTCCTGCGATCGAGGCGCGGCGCGTCTTGCTCGATCGGGTTGGCGAAGATCAGGAGCGGATTGGGCGGCACCCAGGTTGCAAAGTCAGGCGGCGTCCCGGCGTCATAGAACTCCACCGAGTACTGGCCCGGAGAAGAAACTGTGAAGGTCACTTGGTAGGTGTTGCCTACCTGAGTCACGGCAGACGGCACGATCCCGTACGCGCTCGGGAGCACGCGCACCTGAGGCTGCTTCCAGGCCGGCGCAGGAACCACCGTGCTGACCTGCACGGTCACCGGCGCGGCGCGAAAATCAAATGACGTCCAGGCTGTTGTCAGCTCGGAGCGGATGTTCCAGCCATGCCCCTGCCAGTTATTTTGTGCGAGGCCGATGTTGTTGACGGAGTAGACGAAGGAACTGCGCAGCGAGCGCGGGTGGCCGACTTGCACCGAATAAAGCGGCGAGCCGGCAACTCCCGAGGGAGCTGGATAGGTGATCAGTTCCACTGATGGAGCCAATCCGCCACCGGCGACAGCCGGGCCGCGCCAGAAAAGCAGCCCCGTCAGGAGGAGGCTATGGCAGAGAATTTGTCGCGCCGTGATGTTCATTGCGCTCCTTAATGGCGGATATTGATGACATCTTGATGTCTCAAAATTCGATGGTTCCTCTAAGAGCGCACCTGACTCAATTTGGTTGACGAAGACGGCTATCGGGGCAACGCGGTGTGATTGGCCATCGGCGGGGCGAGCGATTGGACGTCAGCACACGTTTCCGCGGAAACCGAAGTTAACTGTAATTCTCGATGTGTCCTGCAAGCCATTGATTTATAGAGACGGGTGACGCATGGCCAGATCCGCACCCGCTGCTTGGCGAAGCTATTGTCAAAGAAGGCCAACCCGCCGTGCAAAAATACGATCGGCGGCCCGTGGCCGTAGATTTGCGTGTAGAGCTTGGCGCCCCTCACCTCATAGTAGCGTTGAGTGCCGTTGGAACTGTCCGCAATCGCAGCCATGGGGGTCGACGGCTCGCAGGGACCTTCCTCTGCAATCGTCGTCGCAGGACCATCAGTGTCGAAAGGAATCCGATCTCGGTCAGTCGAATGGCTCCGCCGCCGCTACGGCCGGAACCGGCGCTCCCGCTTCCACTGCTACTGCCACTGCCACTGCCACTTCCACTGCTACTGCTGCTGCTGCCTCCAGAAGAACCGGAGGACGTGCTCCCCTGGTTCACAGTAACGACGGTCTGCGCGGCGACGCCGGCTACATTGGGATCGATGCTGAGGCAGTTTATGCCAAACGTGAATTGCCCAGGATCGAGCGGATAAACCGTGATACTTCCGCTGGTGCCCGCATTCCCGCCGGCGTACCAGATATTGCCTTGAGCGGTGGGATCTCCCGCTCCTGTCTCGGCGCAGCTCTGTGTGTTCGTCGATGTCCAGCTGACCGTGTACGATTGGCCGGTCGTCAACGTCGACGCCGAGCTCGAGATCTGCGCCGTGGGAGCGGGCGGCGGCAGGACGGTGACGGTGACGGGCAGCGACGTCACTGGCGTCGACGGCAAACCTGCGGACGAACATGTCACCGTCAGAACGTACGTGCCCGCCCCCATTGGCGCTATCGTTGCCGTATCCTGTGCAAAATAAGGATCATGTGTGATCACCTGCGTGCCCATGTCCGCTCCGATCGTGGGATTGGAATTCCAAGCGCAATCGGTCAGATTCGAGATCCAATTAATCGTCACGTAGTCCGCTGGCGTCGCTGTGTACGTAGTCGTGGGGTTGGCAATCGTCAGCGTTGCGTAAGCCGGATTGTCCTCGATGGTCACAACCACGCTCTGCGACACTGTGTTTGGACCGGCTGTGCACGCAAGCGTGTATGTATACGTGCCCAATAGGAGCGCCGCCGTATTCTCGTTGAATTGCGTTAGATCGGTGCCGAGCACTTTGAATGCGATCCCATTCCAACTGTCATTGGGCGCGCCGCCAGAGGTCACGCAGGTGTCGGCATAGGTGAGCCAGTACATGGACAGGGGCTGCCCCTGCTGACGGTCGGTACTGTTAGGTTGCAATAGGACGCTTGGGGTTACGTACGTTACCGTCACCGATTGAGTCACGACGTTCCCCGATCCACACGAAAGGACGTAAGTCACATCGCCGGTCGAATTCTGCGTCACGGCCGCGGATCCGGATGAGGGCAAATTCGCGAGCGCCGCACTCCCGCCGGTGATGGAGCATGGCCCGACGGTTGATGTCCATGTCAGCAGCGCGGGTGCGCCCGTCCATGCGATGCCAAACGTATAGAAGTAAATGTAGGGCGCGGGTCCTTCCCAGTTCACCACGACCGCGGCGCCTATGGTGTGCCCGCCAACCAACTGGCATTGCAATTTGTACGAAACCTTTCCGCCCAAAGTTTCGGTGATCGCCATGCTTCCGGAGCCGCTCAATGTGCCCGTCCAGCCATCTCCGGCAACGCCGTCCACGGCGGTGCATTGTGTCGCGTTGGGAACATTCCAGGTTAGTACAATGGACGAGCCGGTAGATACACTGTACGCCGACGAATTGAAGGTTATGTTCGCCGCAGCCGCGCTTGCGACCACAGTTGCGCCGGAGTTTGCGGGATCCAATACGGTCTTGAGCGTTGCCGACCCGGTGCTGGTAGTAGTGTCCGCGACAGAGTTCCAAACTGCAGCCAACGAGGTGAAGTCCGCCGCGCCGTTCGAGCCGTTGGGCGCAGTAGGAGGATTGACCGGGCACGACTCGTAGCCGGATGCGTCACCGGTCGTGCGCCCCAGCGTCAGGGAACCTACCAAGTGATTGTTCTGATCGATCAATCCGCTGCCGGAAGCTCCGGGTCCGATGTTTCCCAAAGCATTCACGACTTCCCAAAATTGAGACAGATAATCGGAAGTGAGCACATCGTTCTGTTCGACGCTGGCGGCCTGCCCGAACCATTCCGTCAACTGCTTGTCGAATCCAAGCGCGTGATGGACGGTGTACCCCCCTTGCACGCTGCCACCGGTTGCATCGAAGCCGACGAAATAAGCGCCTGATGCCACCGGGCTGAAATCCAGCTGCACCAACCAGGCATCTTGTTGTTCCACAATGGTGGTGGCCCCGGTTTGCGTAGCGACGCTGGGATCATAAAGTGATCCAAGGGTCTGGCCGCAGGGAGTGGTTGCATTCCAATAGATCGTGATGGTGCTCGCCGCGCCAGGATTGCCGCCGCCCAAGGTGCCGGATTCGCAGTGACGAGCCGTAAGAACGTACGGTGTGTTATCGCCCGGCACATCGTTGATCAGGACACCCGTACATTGATACATGTTGCCGACGGTGAGGCCTACCGTGGCTTGCGCCGCCGCTGTATTGGAGGGAGTAACGCTGCATTCGTAGTTCTGAACACAACCGGAGTTGCTCGCCGCCGCTTGTACCATCAGGCGGCGATAAAAGGGATGATCCTTGACGCCGACACCGAGGCTCCGGTATCCGGCTTGAAAGCTCTTGATTTCGAGCAGAACCTCCGGACGATCGATGATTGGGACGGTGAGCGTGAAATCCAGCGTGTCGCCCGGTTGAATCCGGCTCCACAGTTCCGTTCCCCTGAGATCCGATCCTCGGTAGGTAATCGTCGTCACGGAGCTCGCGACCCTCAGCACGGCGGACGCCGGCAGGCGAATTCGCGTCGCGTGAAACGACATCGAAACGGCAGTTGGAATTCGAACGGAGTATCGCCAAGTCGCACTCGATTCGTTCATCGACCACTTGCCCGCGCTTACGCTCGAGATAGCATGAGGAACGGCGACCGCAAACTGCAACTTCGAAGTCGCGCCGGCGCGAATCAACGGTTTCAGATCCGTCTTGACGAGGTCAATCGACTTGGCCGCTAACGCCGGCCCGCAGAGCGTTAGCAACAGCGCGGCGCATGTTATACGGCGCCCAAATCCCGGTGCAGCCATGGTTTCCTCCCTGATAAAAGCTGCTCCCTCGGCAGCAATTCTTATTTGTGTTGGGTCGCAATATACCACCGGCCTTCCAAGATCTTTGAACGTGGTCGATCCCGGGCGTTTCCGCGGAAACGCACATTAATGATGAATCTCGATGTGCACTGTAAGACATTGATATATAGGTGTAGATGGCCAGATGCTGAACGCGGCCTCGCCGAATTACCGCTGGCTACGTTCGTGCGCACGGGGGTATTGCGCGGAGCAGATAGAACGGTCGCGGCTGAGTCGGTAGCGGCACTTTCGTGCTCCGGCCAGATATTCGCCTAGCCACTGATGACATAACGTTTTCTCACCTGCGACAGGCAGCGTGATTTGGCAGTGGTGACGTTGCCACGAATTGAAGAGCGCACGAGGATGGCTCTTGCATTCCGGAGGTGACCGTATGAAGTCCATCGTGTTCATTCTAGTGGCTCAGCTACACTCGGGTGGGGCTCAGACCGTAGCCGTGTATTCGACCCTGGAACAGTGCAGGGATGCGCTCAACGTAGCAACGACTAACCTTGCGGCGGACTACACGTGCGCAGCGACACCTGTGGAGGGAAAGTGGTCGCAAAAGGATTCGCGCTACTTGATGGTGCGGGACTGAGCGGCACCTAGACCAAGTTCGTAACTTGTCAGCCCAAATCCTGTCGCTGACGAGCCGACCTGGCATAATGAGCGTGAACTATGGAAGATATTGGCCGGCAGGCTATAAGCAAGGAAGAGCTGTACACTGCCGCCGTAGGCGAGCGGGCCGCTCGCTATTACGTACCGAAGTTCCTGGCCTTCGAAGAGGGCACGAAGCGCTTTTCCTTCAACGTCTGGGCTCTGCTCTTCGGCGCATTCTGGTTCTGCTACCGCCGCATGTGGATTTCTGCGCTGGTGCTGTGGATCGGCGGCACGTGGCTGGTGCGGTTCCTAGCGAGTACGTCCCTGCTGGTCTTGGGACTTCCGCAGCTCACAACCCCCATCATGTCGATCGTTTCGGCGCTCTACATAGGGGTCATCCTGCCGGTCTTTGCCAACTATCTGTACTACAGCAGCGTGGGACAGCGCATCACCCACCTCCGCGAGAAATTCGCGGACGATGCCGATGCCGTGAGCGCACTGAAGTCCCGATCTCCGGTCAGCTGGGTCGCTCCGGCAGTCCTGGCATTCCTGGTTGTGGCAGGCAGCCTGTTGCAGTCTGGCCTCCCGCAGAACCAGGCATCTCAAACCTATGTTCGCGCCGCGATGGAACAAACCACGACGCTGCGAACGGCAGTGGTCAAAAGCTATCTCAGCCGGCATGTCTGGCCGGACGATCTCCCGGATCTGGCACAAGAAGGCGAAGTACCGCGATTCCTGCAGGATGCAGAGAACCTGCGGATTGAGCTCGGCACCATCACGATCCGCTTCACCACCCAGGACGGCCTTCGCGGCGGGCTGGTCAGCTTCCGGCCCTCGCTCTCGAGTACCGGCGCCGTGGTTTGGACCTGTGGTTACCACACGCCTGCCGGACTTGATGTGCCCAAGGCGGCGGCAGGTCCCGACTTGACCAACATCGCGCCCAAATATCTGCCAACCGAGTGCAAAAAACATTTTTGGGATTGGAACTAGCGCGCACGTGCGTCCCGCGGGCCCGGTATGGCCTCCAATTATTCTCCTAGGGACGGACGACGTTCGCCGACGGACCCTTGAGGTCCGCCACGAGCTGCTGAAATTTTGGATTATCGCGCATCCCCTGCAGATCCGCCTCGAGCGACAGTTTGTCGAGGTCGCGATACCCTGCGCTGATGGCCTCATGCAGATAGCGAAGCGCGCTGTCGGTATCCTGTGCCGCCGCCGCCGCACAAGCGTATGAATACCACATCGAGGAACGGAAGCCGGGATCGCTGTCCTGCGCTAGCATCTCGCGAAACAGCTTGTCAGCCTCGGCATAGCGATTGCCGTGTGCCAGTGAAATGCCGAGCGCGCGCATGGCATCGGCCGTGGCGAGGGGGTTATTACTGTGCGGTGCCTGCGCCAACGATTCCCTCGCCAGCAGTTCCGCTTCTGCCCACCTGCCCTCGCGGTTGAGGATTTCCGCCAAGCTGGTCTCCGCATCCACGGTGTCGGTATCCGCCGCACCCGCTACGCGGCGCAGCCCCGCCACGGCTTCTCGTTCCAATCGCTCGGCCGCGGCCAAGTCGCCTTCGAGCAACAAATCACGCGCGACCGAGGATTCAGACCACATGGTCCTCGAGTCATTCGGCGCCAGAATTCGGGCGCGTATGGTCCATGTCTCCCGGTCCAGCTTTTCGGCTTCGACGCCGCGGCCTTCGCATCGCAATAGATACCCCAAATGAGCCCGGGTCATCAGCGTAACGTCGTGTTCCGGTCCGAATACCCGTTGTTCAAGCGACAGCGCGTCACGAAACAGCGGCTCGGCTTCCGCGCGGCGGCCCTGGAAGTTGATCACGATGCCGAGATTGCTCATCGCCTTCAACGTGTCGGGATGGTCCGGACCCAGCACGTGGCGATCGGCGTCCAGCAATTGGCGATATGCCTGCTCCGCATCGGGGAGCCGGTGTTGAATGAATAGCGATCCGGCCAACAGACTCCTGGCCTGCAAGGTCAGCAGACTTTCCGGCGCCTGCCGCTGCGCGGAGACTTGGATGACCTTGCGCGCCAGATCTTCTTCGCCGCGGTAGTCACTAAGGCGTTGTAGCGTAGTCGCCAAATGGATCATGGTGTCGAGCGTCAACGGATCCTCCGCGCCGAGAATGCGCTGCTCGTCCGCCAATACCGCGCGCTCCTGGGGTTCCGCGGCCTTGGGGTGTCCCTCGCGGGACGTGATACAGGCAAGCAGCGCGCGCGAAGCCAGTGTCTCGCGGCTTTCAGGTCCCAGCATCGCCAGCTGCGCATCCAAGGCGGCCTTGGCCAACTCGCGCGCGCGGGGGTACAGCCCCAGATTCATATAAGTGGTCGCCATCACCTGCATCATCTGCGCTTGCACCTGCGGGTCCCGGCCCAGCCCTAGGCGAATGTCCTTCGAGGCCTTGTCGAGGATTTCTCGCACCGTGACGCTATTGCCGCGCGCCTCGGAGGGGTCGGCCACCTTGAACATGCCGGTCATGAATTCCGTGATGCGCGTGGCGCGGTCGCGTTGTTGCGCAGTGCGCCGCAGCTCGAGTCCCTGCAACACCGAGAATGCGGCCAACAGGATCATCAGACCGGCAGTCATGCTGACCGCCACGCGATGGCGGCGAATGTACTTGCGCGCCCGGTAGGCCGAGCTCGGCGGCCGTGCCAGCACCGCTTCATGGTTGAGATAGCGCCGCAGGTCCGCCGCCATTTCAGCCGGCGTGCCGTAGCGGCGGTCGCGGTCGCGCTCCAGGGCCTTCATGGCAATCCAGTCCAAATCGCCGCGCAACAGACTGACCAATTCCGTGCGATGGATACGACGTGCCTCGGCCGCGGCGGTCGAGGTTTCGCGATCGCCGCTGACTTTGCCGCTGGGTTTCGGCGGATCCTCTTCGCGCAGGCGGCGCAACAACTCATCCATGTGCGGCTGCTGGCGCGGCTTGATCTCAAAGGGCTGCAGTCCCGTGAGCAATACATACAGGACAACGCCCAGCGAATAGACATCGGTGCGTGTGTCGATATCCTGCGCGTCGCGGTTAACCTGCTCCGGACTCATGTAACCCGGGGTGCCGAGGAATTGGCCCCATCGGGTGTACTGCAAAGGATCGTTGACCTGGGCCGCGATGGACGTAAACGCGGTGGACTCAACCGCGATGGCCTTTGCCAGCCCGAAGTCGATGATGCGAGGCTGCGGGCGGCCGTCCACTTCCACCACCAAAATATTGGCGGGTTTCAGGTCGCGATGAATGAAGGCCTTCTGATGTGCGTGCTGAACACCCTCGCAGGCCTGGATGAAGAGCTCGAGTCGCTGGCGGATAGTGAGCTTGTGCTGATCACAGTATTCATTGATGGGCAGCCCCGGCACGTACTCCATGACGAAGTAAGGCTGACCCTGCGGTGTCGCGCCGGCGTCGAACACCTTGGCAATCGCAGGATGATCCATGACGGCCAGCGATTGCCGTTCCGCCTGGAAGCGCTGCGCGACCGACTCATCGTACATGCCGGCGCGGATCAACTTCAGGGCTACCCGCCGCCAGACCGGGGAGATTTGCTCCGCCAGCCACACCTGCCCCATGCCGCCTTCGCCGAGCTTGGACACCAGCCTGAAGCGTTCGCAGAAGATTAGTCCCGGCGACAAGGCGCCGGCAGCCCCGTCCGCATCGGGCGCGACGGCGGGCGAGGACGATTCCAGAAACCCGGAGCGCATTCGGGAATTTTCATCGATCAGCGAGTCGAGTTCCGAGCGCAGTTCAGGGTCGCCACCGCATTCCTCATCCAGGAATGCCCCGCGCTGCGCCGGCGCCAGGCGCATGGCCTCGTGGAGGAGATCTTTCAGCCGCTGCCAACGTGTGTCGCTCATGGCGATGCCGCGCGGCTCATTTGCTTATGCAACCAGACGCGCGCCGTGGACCAATCCCGATCGACCGTGGCCCGCGAGAGTCCCAGCACTCGGGATATCTCCGGCGCGGACAGGCCGCCGAAGAATTTCATTTCAACAATCTTGGCTTGCCGCTCATCGATGCGAGACAGCTCGCCCAGCGCATCGTCCAGCGCCACCAATTCGGCATCCCCGCTGATGGGAAGGTCCACCAGCGCATCGAAGTCGATTCGACAGCCGCCGTCGCGTTTCTGCGCACGCCGGTTGCGGGCGTAGTCCACCAAGATTTGGCGCATTAGTCTTGAAGCCACGGCGATGAAGTGCGCTCGGTTTTGCAGCTCGAGCGGCTGCGCGCCCAACAGCCGTACAAAGGCCTCATTGACCAGTGCCGTGCTCTGCAGCGTGTGATCGGCGCGCTCGGACTGCAGCTGGCTTCGAGCCAGCCGCCGCAGTTCCTGGTAGACCACGGGAATAAGGTCGTGGAGCGCTTTCTCGTCGCCCTGCACCCAGTGCTGCAGCAGCTGGGTAACCTGACCGGACGGGTTCTCCGGCATCGGTTCCTCGCTATCCCTTTCTTGTGACCGTTTTCAGCATATTCGTGCCCCCCGACGCCGTCAATGCGCTTCGGTTTTACATATCCGCCACCGATTTTCTCGCCGAGATGAGGCGATTGCCCGACGCTTTACGCATTGGTCCTTTTGAGAGACACCCATGCAGGGGAAATTCGATGCAGCAAAGGCAAGTTTTCTTTTTCGGTACCTGCCTATTGCTTGCGGGATACGCGGCGACGGCCGGCATGGCGGCCGGGTTGCAGCAGCAGGGTGCGCGGAAATAGGGTTATGCCCCACATTCAGCATTCAATCGTCATCAGGAAACCGGCGGCTCAGATATTCGACTATTTGACCACCCCAAAGCATTGGCCGGATTTTCATCCCGCGTCGCTGGAGGAGACTGGAGCGACCGAACATCCGCTCAACGTGGGGGATCGGCACCGCGAAAGATTTCGCACCCGCGGATGGACGGGCTACATCAACTGGACGACGCTCGAAGCCGATAGGCCGCTGCATTTTCGAATGCGCGGCGAAGTCGAGGGTATCGGCGGGAAAATACTCATCACCTTTCGCACCGTCGAAAGACCCGACGGTGTCGAACTTAGCCGCGAACTGGAATACACGCGATCCAATTGGCTGCTCCGGCTGATCGACAAGATTTATCTCCACCGCCATATGACCCGCGAGTCCCTCACGGCCTGGGAACAGCTAAAGCGCAACCTAGAATCATGCTGAATCCCGATTTACCCTTCGCAAGCCCGGAAATCGAGAAGCTGCTCGGCGATGCCGCATCCGCCACCTGGAGTGTGGCCCAGGATCCCCTGTGGAATCGGCCCCTTGATATCGAGCGGATCAACGACGTTGGCACGGCATCGCTCTTGCAGCATATACCCGGCTTCACCTCACTCAGTGTCGTGCAGCGCAATGAGGTCATATATCGCGAGGGTCTATACCACCTGCACAATTTGATGGCGGGGGAGAATCTCGGCGTGTTTCTCGCAGCACAGATCATCCGCGACTGTCCCAACGACAGCCTTGATTGCGCCTATTTCACCAGCACCATCCTCGCCGATGAGCGCAACCACATGCTTGTCCTACGGCGATATCTGCGCGAAAAGGTCGGTGTCGTCTTCTCCCCCAACCCGGCCCTCGCGCGAATTTTCGACGAGCTCATGCGTGAAAACTCCTATGAAGTGAAGCTGCTCGCCTCCCAGCTCTGTCTCGAGTGGACCGCTGTCTCGCTGATCAGCTCGATTCAATTCAAGAATCCCGAGCCTTTGCTGCGCAATATATTGGCGGCGATTGTCCGCGATGAAGGGCGGCACCTGCGCTTCAATCGCTGGGTGTTCGCGCACTTGACGAACGCAAGAATCGCGGAGCTTCAGCCGCGCATGGAGGAAATGTTCTTCGAGACGACTGTCGCGATCGTCGCTTCATTCTTTGCAATACCGGTCTGGCAACAATATGGCTTCGCCCCGGACGCCTGCCGCGAGTACGCCTTGCGGGATTTGCGCGCACGAGGTGCAATGAGGTACTTCACGCGAATCCTGCCGAGACAACTCGAGCGCTGCCGGTTCAAATCCGATCGGCTCATCCACCTATTGGAGACGGAATTGGAGCAGCGCGTAGTCGATGCCCACTTCGAGCTTCATCCCACGGCCATCGCTATAGACGAAAGGGAAACTGCATGATGCATGATCAGACAGAGATTCTCGCGACAGTACTTCGGATTCTTGATGAGGTGTGCCCGGACCGGAGCGCCGATGCCCGGCGATCGGCGCAGGCGTCATTGATTGATGACTATTACATCGACTCCTTGAAAGTGGCCGAACTCTCGCTTCTCTTGGAGGAGGCCTTCGATGCAAGCGTGTTTCTACCTCATCTGATCGCTTCGGTGCGTGATCCCCACGAGCTTACGGTCGGCGCCCTGGCCGAATTCGTTCGAAGCAACTTGACCGTGTCGGTTTAGGGGTTTCAATCCGTGGCCGCGCCTTTCGCGATCGACAAGCACGGGGACATCTACTTGCTCGAACTCGATACGCCCGGTTCATCGGTGAATATCTTCAGCCGGGCCGCCGCGGAGCAAATCCGCCAATTCATCCGGCAGCTCAAACCCAATGATGCGTCATTGATCGTTTTCAAAAGCGCCAAGCCCTATAGCTTCTTGAACGGCACGGAATTGGTGCTCACGGCGAGCGCCCACACTGTAGAGGATGCGACTGCACTCAGCCAGCATACGCGAGAGGCATACCGGGCCATCGAGCAGTGCCCAATTCCGACCGTGTCGGCGATACAGGGGTCTTGCTTTGGCTGCGGCGTAGAGTTCGCGCTATGCACGGATTATCGGCTGGCCTCGGATTCGTTCGACACGTGCTTCTACATGACTGAGCTGAAGGACTATTATTTCCCACCGATATTCGGGGCTTTGGAGAAGTTGCCGCGCCTCCTCGGATTATCCGGCGCGGTTGACTTCTTGCTCTGGGGTGAAAAATGGCGGGCCGATCAGGCCCGCAATAGGAATCTGGTCGACCATGTGCTGCCCGGGGAGGACTTTGACTCGAGCCTTAGGGCCTTTCTCAATTCCGGGATGCTGAGGAGTCTCTCAAAGCGGCCGATACTCGAACGGCCGCCACCGGCGTCGGCCAACGACGCGGCGGACCGCGATCGCATCCGGCTCCGGATCGACCGGCTGCCGGCGGACCAACGAGGTCTCTATGCTCTGTGCTTCGAGGCCATGCTCGAGAGCCTGCATAGTCCTTATTCGAACGAGTTCGTCCGCAAATCGACTGCGGCGTTTCAGTCGGTGTTCCAATCGGATGCGTGGCGCAATGCGACTACGTTTTTTTTCACTCGCACGATGGCACGTACGGCGTCGCTTGGTACCTCGTCGATGATTCCGTCGGATCCGGTGATCCTACGATTGCCCGCGACCGCCTCAGAGTTTGCGCGGATCTTCAGCGGCCGCAGACTTAAGGGCTTGACGGTTCATAACGATGAGACAATCGATCGCCCCGAGCTAGTTTGTAGAAACGCGATCCGGCATCCTTTCGATGTTCGGTGGGGCTACGCCGACGACGTGCGGTCGGGCGCCGGGCCGCTCATCTACTTCCCCGGCGGGGAGCGGAGCGATGTTTGCGAGGTTTTCATTACGCCGGAATCGCTGCGGCAATTTCGACCCCTTCTGGTGCTGATTACCCACTTGGGATGGCACCCCATGGTCCGACGAATGGATGGCAAGAGCGTTTTGAATACGCTGATAGAAGCGGGCGCGTCCGGCCTGGGGCAGGTGCATCGTGAGGCGCAGCACTTGTTGCGCACCAAGGTGCTTCGGCATGGCTCCCAAGTGGATGTCGCGGTTTGTTCTCTGTTTAATTTTCCCCTGTCCCGTGGCAGCTTCATGTCGAATTTTGCAGGGACCTCGTGACAAACGTACTGATCACCGGAGCGGCGGGCGGGATCGGCCTGGCGACGGTTCATCGATTCCTAACCAAGGGATGCAAGGTATTCGCCGCCGACATGTCCGACGAGGGGCTTGACGAGCTGCGCCGCAGGTTCGCCGAACCCTTGGGCCGGGGTGTCCTGGTTCCCGTGAGACTCGACGTAAGCTCGCAGAACGACATCGAGCGCGCATTGGCCTTCGTGCGGTCGGAAACAGCTGATGTGGGCATTCTGATCAATTGCGCGGGTATTTTCCAGGTAACGCCGTTTCTGCAAATGAACGATGAACAATTCATGGCGGTGCTGAATGTGAATCTTCTCGGCGCCTTTCGCATGGCTCAAGCTGTTGCAAGAGACATGGCTCAGCGCAAGCGCGGCAGAATCATCAACGTCGGCTCGATAGCGGGTTTGAAAGGCGCGCCCGGCGCGGCGCATTACGCCGCCAGCAAGGGCGCGCTCCGAGCGCTTTCAGCCACAATGGCGGTGGAACTGGCCGCGCACAATATCCAAGTCAATCTCGTGACCCCGGGCTACGTCGACACCCCCATGCTGGGTGAATCGAGCAACGCCCTGCGTGCGCTAGCAACCTGGCGCGTGCCAATGAAGCGGCTCGCGCAGCCCGACGACGTTGCGGAAGTCATCTGCATGCTCGCCATGCTCGATACGCCCTACGTGACGGGTGCCGAAGTCGTTGTCGACGGAGGATATCTCAGTGCCTGAGCTAGGGTCGATCTTGCAGAAGCTACTGCACCATGAGCAGAGCCGACCGGACTGGGTGTTCTGTTCGTTCCTGGACCATCAAGCTAGAATTAACGAATCAATGACGGTAGCGGCATTCTTGACGAATGTCCGAAGCGCCGCCGCCTGGCTCAGGCGGCAAGGTATACGGCAAGGGGACCGCGTGGTGCTCAGCTTGCCCACCTCGCGTGCCTTCGTCGTTGGCTACTTCGCGGTGCAGTGGCTTGGAGGAATTCCGGTACCGGCCCCCGAACCCAATCTTCGATTCAAACGCCATGCGTACTACGAGCGCATGGTGCGAGTCATCGCCGATTGCTCGCCGGCGGCCTGCATTGTTCTGCCGGAAGCGATTCGAGAATTCGATGCCGATAACGCACCGGCGGGTGGGCGTGCCCTGCGCGATTTATTGCTGCCTTGGGACAACGATGCCACGGCTGGTACCGGCTGCGTTCAATCGCCGATCGTATCGTTGCCCGACGATGTGGCGTTTCTGCAATACACGTCCGGCAGCACGGGATCGCCGAAGGGCGTCGTGGTGACGCATCGCGCATTGAATGCCAACATCAGAGGGATGCAGCTGGCAGTCGAGCTGGGGGAAAATGATGTAATGGTGAGCTGGATGCCCATTTACCATGACATGGGCTTGGTCGGTGGCTTGCTGCTCCCCATCTTTATTGGAATGTCCACCTACCTGTTGTCGACTATGGCCTTCCTCAGCAGGCCGGAGAGTTGGCTCAAAGCAGTGAGTGAATACCGAGCTTCGATTTCCCCGGGGACCAACTACGCTTACAATTTGTGCGCGCGAAAACTTCGCCCCGAAAGGCTGCCGCCGCTCGATCTTTCGTGTTGGACGCGGGCGATCAATGGTGCCGAGCCGATTGATTTCCGAACGATTGCCGCATTTCAGCGCAAATTTGAGGCATACGGACTTCCGAAGAACGCCTCCTATCCCGTCTATGGAATGGCTGAGGCAACGCTGGGTATTTCATTCCCGAAGCCACTCGCAGAATGTAAGGTGGATCGGATAAGCAGGAGATCTCTGAACGAAAACGCCTTGGCCGTACCGGCACGGGCGGGAGATTCGGACGCAATCGGCGTTGTGTGTTGCGGAATCGCGCTGCCCGGACACCGTATCCACATCAAGGACCCGGCCTCGGACCGAATACTGCCGGACCGGGAAATCGGTGAAGTTTGCTTTTACGGGCCTTCCGTATGTCCGGGTTATTACCACGAGATCAAGGCCGCCGCCGGATTGCATCGGGCTCGCACGGAACTTCGCACGGGGGACCTAGGGTATCTGTATGAAGGTTCGCTCTACATAGTTGGGCGCCTCAAGGATGTCATGCAAATCGGCGGCGCCAACTACTATCCGTCGGACATCGAGTCGGTTCTGCAAGACATTCCGGGTGTCAGGCCCGGAAGGCTTGTCGCCGTAGCAATTCGCAAGCCGACTATCGGCACCGACTTTCTGGTGATTGTCGCCGAATCGAAAGCATCCGCAAACGAGCCCGAGATCAAAGATCAGATTCAGGAGAAGGTTCGGCAACTGATCGGGCTCAGTGTGGGAAAAGTGGTCTTCCTCCCTAAAGGCCGACTGCCCCTGACGACCAGCGGCAAGGTAATGCGCACCAAATGTGCGGAGCTTTTGCTCGAGGCGGAATTCTCCATTCAGTCTGAGAGTCATGACTTTCACGCCGGATGGCCGTGCACGCAGCCGGATCTCTATTAAATTCTAATTATAGTTAATTGCCATAATACATTGATTATATTCACAAAATATTGGTGGGACGGCTGGGACTCGAACCCAGGACCAAAGCCTTAAAAGGGCCTTGCTCTACCAACTGAGCTACCGTCCCGCTGGGCCGCGCATCATAGCCGAACTGCGGCGGCAGATCACCGCCAATCGATCAGCGATATCGTGTGGGATCGGGTATGCGCGCGGCGGCAAAACCGGCGGCGCGCAAGCGGCAGGAATCGCATTTGCCGCACGCCGCACCGTCGGCGCCTGCCTGATAACACGATACGGTCATCCCGTAATCCACGCCCAACAGGGTGCCCGCGCGGATGATGTCGGCCTTGGACATGTCGATGAGGGGCGCCTGAATCTTGAATGGGACCCCCTCGACCCCGGCCTTGGTCGCCACTCGGGCCAAGCGTTCGAATTCCTGTATGAACACCGGGCGGCAGTCGGGATACCCCGAATAATCTACGGCGTTCACTCCCACGAAAATATCGGCGGCACCCACCACCTCGGCCCACCCGAGAGCGAGCGCCAGCAGCAAAGTGTTGCGGGCCGGGACATAGGTCACCGGAATGCCGGCAGTCGGCGCTTCGGGTATGGCCACGCCGGTATCGGTCAGCGCCGATCCGCCGATGCCCGCCAGATCGACGCCCATGACGCGATGTTCCCGGGCGCCCAACGCCGCAGCGATTCTCCGGGCTGCCTCGAGTTCCGCACTGTGGCGCTGACCGTAATGCACGCTGAGTGCATAGCAGTCGAAGCCGTGCGCGACGGCCATTGCCAAAACCGTGGCTGAATCCAGCCCCCCGGAGAGCAGCACGATGGCGCGCTTCGATTGCGCGGATGAGCCGGAAGAAGTCACTTTCCCGGTATGTCGCCCCACAGGACTTTGTGAAGCTGTAGTTGGAAGCGCACCGGGAGGCGGTCCGCCAGTATCCAATCCGCGAGAGCGGTCGGCGTCACTTCACCGTAGCTCGGCGAGAACAGTATCCGGCAGCGCCCGGGTAATCCGTGTTCCCTCAAGAATGCCTTGCTCCAGTCGTAGTCCTCGCGCGAACAGATCACGAACTTCAATTGGTCGCGCAAGGTCAGCAGTTCGAAGTTTCCGAGTCTATTGCGGTCGGCTTCGCGCGAACCCGGCGTCTTCACGTCGACCACGCGCGACACCCGGCCGTCGACCGGCCCGATATCCAACGCCCCGCTCGTTTCGAGCGACACTTGAAATCCGGTGTCGCACAGGCGCTCGAGCAGCTTCAGGCAATTCGGCTGGGCCAGGGGCTCCCCGCCGGTGACGCAGACGTGATCTGCGCCGTAGCTGCGCACCTTTTCCAAGATGGCATCGATACCTAGCCAATCGCCTGCATGGAACGCATACTCGGTGTCGCAGTATTGGCAGCGCAGCGGGCATCCGGTGAGGCGCACGAATACGGTCGGATAGCCGACCGCGTCGGCCTCTCCTTGCAACGAATGAAAGATTTCGTTGATGCGCAATCGCTCGGATTTCTGTGCGTCAATCAATGTTGCTCGGTGGCCATTTTATCGAGGCGCTGCTGCGCCAAATGCCCGGCGGGCGTGTCGGCGAACTGCGTGATCACTCGAGTCAAGGTCCCTTTGGCCTGATCCCACTGCTTCAGCTCGTACTGGCAGTAGCCGATTTTGAGCAGGGCGTCCGGACGCTTGCGCGATTGCGGATAGTTGTCCACCACCCGCTGAAAGGCGGCCTGTGCTTCCGGGAAAGACTTGTTGACGTAGTAGGCCTCGCCCAGCCAGTACTGCGCGTTGTCCGCCAGCTGACTGGTCGGATAAACCGCCAGGAACTTCTGGAACGCCGCAATGGCGCGATCGTACTGACTGTTTTTCAGCAAATCGAAGGCCGTCTGGTATGCGGTCTTGTCGTCCGCTGCGCCCGCCGTGGAATCGGCGCCGGATCCCCCCGTTCCGGCATCGCCCGATCCCGGCGCAGTTCCCGCGCCGGCGCCACCGCGCGACTCCAGGGCCTTCATGCGCCGATCGAGGTCGGCGTACAGGTCTCGTTGCTGCTTGCGGCCGGCTTCGAGACTGTTGGTCAATTGATCGATGTCGTTGTGCATGGAGCGCAGATCGGCGCGCAGCGCCTCGTTTTGATTGGCGAGATCGAGCAGGCTTTGATTGGCCAGTACCCGCTCGATGCGCGTCAGGCGCGTATCGAGATCGTTCAGCTTGATTTGCACCGGGTCCTGATCCGGCGGCGTGGAGGCGCAGCCCACCATCGCGAGCGCGGCGACGCAGGCCGCGCTCAAGCCGAACCCTCCACGGGAAATCCGCGTGATCACGGCAGGTAGACCAGTTCCACGCGCCGGTTCTTCGCCCATGCCGACTCATCGTCCCCTTCCGCCGCCGGCCGCTCGGCGCCGAAACTGACCGTGGTGACCTGGGACTCCGCGACCCCTTGCAGCATCAGGGCGCGGCGTACCGCCTGTGCGCGCCGTTCGCCGAGTCCGATGTTGTATTCACGGGTGCCGCGCTCGTCGGTGTTGCCCTCGAGCTTCATCTTGAGATTCGGGTGACTGGTCAAGTTGCGCGCATGAGCCGACACGACATCGGCGAACTCGGGTTTGATCTCCGACTTGTCGAAGTCGAAATAGATTACCGTGCGCGCCAGAGCACCGGTCGCAGCCCCGCCTAGGGCGTTCCCCTCGACACCGGCGCCTCCCGAGAGTCCCTGACCCGACGTCGACGCGCCCGCTTCGGATGACCCCTGGGCCTGGCTCCCGGCGTTCGGCGCTTCCTTCAGAGGGGGGTGCTTGCAACCCGAGAGCAATACCGCTCCGGCCAGAAGCAATCCGATCGTTATCATTCTTTTCATAGTCATCTCCGTCCGATTGTCGTTGAACCTTAAGCCTACCGGCGAACACCGCATTTGTGTACCTTGTCAGGGCCTCGCCTCAAAACGGTGCCCACGCGGGCTCCTGCAACTCACCCTCGCTCGAGACCAATCGCTCCTGCACCCTCCCGTCGGCGCTCACCAGGGCGAGCACGCCGCGCCCACGGTCGCGGCTGGCGTAGATGATCTCCGCGCCGTTCGGCGCATAGCTCGGGCTCACGTCGAAACGCCCCTTGGTGAGTACTTGGACATCGCCCCGCCCGCGAAGGTCCATGGTCGCAATGCGGTAGGCCCCGTCTTCCTGGGTGACGAAGGCGAGCTGCGATTCGTCGGGCGAAATCCTCGGGCGCGCATTGTAGCTGCCCTGAAAGGTCAAGCGGCGCGGTTTGTCGCCGGCTTGAATCCCGACCTTATAGATCTGCGGACCGCCTGCGCGATCCGATGTGAAGTACAGGCTTTGCCCGTCCTTCGACCACTGGGGCTCGGTGTCGATTCCGGGATCGTCGGTGATGCGCGTCAGAGCCTGCGTGGCCAGGTCCATGACGTAGACGTCCAGATTGCCGTCCCGGGTGGAGAGCGTGAGGGCCAGTTTCTTGCCGTCGGGAGACCAGGCCGGCGCCTGATTCACGCCTGCGTGATCCGATACCCGCCGCCGCTCTCCCGTCCTCAAGAGCTGCACGTACACCGACGGCAGGCGGTTCTCGAAGGACACATAGGCCAGAGTCTGACCGTCCGGCGCCCACGACGGCGACATGAGCGGCTCGTTCGATTGCATCACGACGTGGGGATTTTCACCGTCCGCGTCCGACACGATGAGCCGGTAGTCTCGGTGCGGCAATGAACCCAGCACGGCAATATAGGCAATGCGAGTGGCGAATGCACCGCGAATCCCCAAGATTTTCTCGAACACCATGTCCGCGACCTGGTGGCTCGCGATCCGCAATCCGGTTTTGTTGGCGTTGAATTGGTAGCCGAGCAGCCGCTGCCGGGTGAGCACATTGTAGAGTTCGAAGGTGATCTCGTAGCGGTCGGGCCCAGACGGCTGAACCTGTCCGACGACGATGTAGTCGTTGTTGAGCCTGCGCCAGTCATCGAAGGAGATGCCTGCGCCGGTATGCGGCTGCTCGATCATGTCCTTGCGATCCGTCGTCTTGAAGCGGCCGCTGCGCGCCAGATCGTTGCCGACGAGCTGCGCCACGTCGAACGACGCCGCGGCGGCCTCCGGCGAACTGAAGGGGACGATGGCGATCGGAATGGCGTCGGCCTGTCCCTTCGTTATTTCGACCACGAGCTCCGCCCAGGAGCGCGAGCAGAACGCGAAATAACCCATGGCCATCAAACATAAAATGCGTCTATTCATCTGGTTTAAACCTGAAAACAAAGTTTCTCTCGAACAGCGCCGGGTCTGGAGGCTCCGGCAGTGGCGATGCACGATACACCGCATTCTCTATCGATTGGCGGGCGGCCGCATCGCCGTTGCACTGCGTGACGCGCGCGCTCGTCACCTCGCCGCCCGGAATCTGGGTCACTGCGACCAGACAATCAAGACCCACGCTCGCCGACGGAGGCTTGATCCAGGCATTTTGAATTCGATTGCGCAGCTTGGCGATATAGCTGTCGCGCAAGGGACCCGACTCCACGGCGCTGCGGTGCTCCTCGTCGGCCAATTGCCGGCGCAATTCAGCCTCTCGGTCAGCCCTAGCCCGCTCGTCGGCCGCATGCTTGGCATCGGCAATGCGTTTCTCCTCGGCCTGCTTGGCCTCGGCCTTGGCCGCCGCGGCCTTGGCGTCGGCCTCTCGTTTCGCCTGCTCCGCGAGGTCGGCCGCGGCCGCCTGTCTCGCCTGCTGCGCCTTCTGCTGCTCGGCCGCCGCGGCCTTGGCGGCGTCCGCCGCAGCCGCCTCGGCCTTGGTCTCCGCGACCGCCTTCGCTTCGGCGGCTGCCTTCGCGTCGGCGGCCGCCTTGGCATCTTGCGCGGCTTTCGCATCTTGCGCGGCTTTGGCGTCCTGCGCAGCCTTGGCCGCCGCCGCCTCTTGCTCGGCCCGCTCCCGCGCAGCCTGCGACGCATGCAGCACCTGCGAACTCACCACCACCGCATCGATCGGCAACGGCTGCACGCTCGGCGGGGGTCGACGGGCGGACATCAGCGCCGCGATCACCAGACCCCCCACCAGCAGCCCGTGAAGCAAGACGGCCAAGACAACCGCCCACCAATGTTCACGCAAGAAACCCCGCATTCAACCCGCACCGCTGCCGGCCCCGCTGGGTTGCCCCCGCCCCGCAGGGCGCACGGGATCCGTCAGAAATCCGACCTTTGCCGCGCCGGCGTGTTGCAGGAGCACCATGGCGCGCACCACCGTACCGTAGGGGACCGTGGTGTCGGCCTTGACCAGGATCGGCGTTTGCGGATCGCGGCGCAGTAGCGCGGCCGTGCGCGCGCTCACGGTGGCCTCCGAGGCGGGCTTGTCGGGATTCGGTCCGAAATTGATGTACAGACGTCCACGCGCATCGATGGTCACGATCAAGGGCTCGTGCTTCGCCAGGAACTCAGGATCGATGGGTTTGGCGCCGGCGTCCGGCAAATCCACTTTGACCCCTTCCTTGAGCAACGGCGCGGTAATCATGAAAATCACCAGCAACACCAGCATGACGTCGATGTAGGGCACTACGTTGATTTCCCCCATGAGCTTGCGGCGGCGAAGCGGCTTGGGCATGCGTTACCCTTGAGCCGTTCGGGCCGGTCCGTGGCGCTGCAAGATGGTGGAGAACTCTTCCACGAAGGTGTCGAACCGCAGCTCCAGGCGGGCGACCTGATCGGCAAACCGGTTGTAGGCGATGACCGCCGGAATCGCGGCGAACAAGCCGATGGCCGTGGCGATCAGCGCCTCGGCGATGCCGGGTGCCACCGCGGCCAGAGTGGCCTGTTGTACGTTACCGAGATTGTGGAAGGCGCTCATGATGCCCCACACGGTGCCGAACAGGCCCACGTAGGGGCTGGTGGACCCGACCGTGGCCAGCGTGGCGAGATTCCTTTCGAGCCGATCCATTTCGCGCATCTGCGCGATCCGCATCGCGCGGCGCGCGCCTTCGAGCAGTTGATCGGTGGGCGTGCCGAGCTGACGCAGGCGGCTGAATTCGCCGAAGCCGGACTCGAAAATGCTCTGCTCGCCGGTGCCCGCGCGCCCCTTGGTCTCGATGCTGCGGTAAAGCGCGCTCAAGTCCCCGCCGGACCAGAACGCGGTCTCGAATTGGTCGGCCTGGCGGCGCGAATGCGAGATGACCCGGCTTTTCTTGAAGATAATGGCCCACGATGCCACGGACGCGATCATCAGCAACACCATCACCGCCTGAACGATGACGCTCGCATCGAGCACCAGGGTCCAGATCGATAAGTCATTGCCCATTGCGCCACTCCACGAATAAGTCCTTCGGAATCGGACGGGGTTTCAGCGTGCCGGAATCGAGGCAAGCGACGCGCACGCTTGCATCGATGAGCTGCGCGTCGCCGCGCGCGATTGTTTGCTTGAATACGATTGTGGCACCGCTCAAGCGCTCGAGTTCCGCGGTGACGAGAATTTCATCATTGAGCACGGCGGGGCGCATGAAATCCACCCTCACGCTCACCACTGCAAACTGCAGCTGCCGCTCGGCGCGCAATAGATTTTGATCGATATGGAGCGCCCGCAGCCAGTCCGAGCGGCAGCGCTCCATGAACTTCAGATAGTTGGCGTAGTACACCACCCCGCCCGCATCCGTGTCCTCCCAGTAGATTCTCGTGCGAATGTCGAAGCGGTGCGCGGCTTGGGGCGCCGAGTGCGCCGGCGCCATTACTGCGCGTCCCGGAACAGAGGCAGGTTCAAGTCCCGGTCGATCGACGGCGCGGCGAGCCCGAAATGCGCGTAGGCGCTGCGCGTCGCGACGCGGCCGCGGGCGGTGCGCATCAGAAATCCCTGCTGAATGAGAAAGGGCTCGATGACGTCCTCGATCGTGCCGCGCTCCTCGCTCATGGCGGCGGCCAAGCTGTCGACGCCGACCGGCCCGCCCTCGAATTTCTCGATCACGGTCAACAAGAGCTTCCTATCGAGCATGTCGAACCCTTGAGGGTCCACTTCCAGCATGTCGAGCGCCGCGATCGCCACTTCCGCACTGATGAGACCGGCCGCCTTGACCTCGGCGAAGTCGCGCACCCGGCGCAGCAGACGGTTGGCGATGCGCGGGGTGCCGCGCGAGCGTTCTGCGATGCGGTGGGCCCCCTCGGCCTGCAGCTGCAATTTCAAAATGGACGCGCTGCGGGTGACGATTCTCTTCAAGTCCTCGGTGGAATAGAACTCCAGCCTCTGCACGATGCCGAACCGGTCCCGCAAAGGCGAGGTCAGAAGACCCGCCCGGGTGGTCGCGCCCACCAGCGTGAACGGCGGCAGGTCGAGTTTGATGGACCTCGCTCCCGGACCCTCGCCTATCATGAGATCGAGCTGCGAATCCTCCATGGCGGGATACAGGACTTCTTCGACCACGGGGCTCAATCGATGAATCTCGTCGACGAACAGCACATCTCGCGGTTCGAGGTTGGTCAGCAACGCGGCCAAATCACCGGGGCGCTCCAAGACGGGGCCCGAGGTCTGCCGCAGATTCACCTTCAGTTCATTGGCGATGATGTTCGCCAGCGTCGTCTTGCCGAGCCCCGGCGGTCCAAAGATGAGCACATGATCGAGCGCCTCGCCCCGATTGCGCGCCGCCTGGATGAAGATGTCCATCTGCGTCTTCACCGTCGACTGTCCCACATACTCGGCAAGAGTCTTCGGCCGCACGGCGCGGTCGGCAGCCTCGTCCTCCCGCTTGGCCGGACCCGCGACGATTCGATCCTGTTCAATGCCCATGGGGAAAACTCATGCCTTGACCGCCGCCTTGAGCGCGCGGCGTATGATTTCGGTGGTGGCGAGATCGGCAGCGTCGACCGACTTCAACAGCCGGACGACTTCCGGGGGCTTGTAGCCCAGGGCGATCAAGGCGCTGAAGGCCTCGCTTTGCGCACTTGCCGGAGAGTCCGTACCTGCCGGGCTGCCCACGGCCGCGGGCATCGACAGTTTCTTGACGCTGTCGCGCATCTCGATGATCACGCGCTCGGCCGTCTTGCGGCCGATGCCCGGAATGCGCGTGAGCATCGCCACATCCTCGGCTTCGACGGTGCGCAGAAAATCCTCGACGCTCGCTCCGGACAGAATACCCAGCGCGATTTTGGGTCCGACTCCGGAGACCTTGAGCAGCCCGCGAAACAGCCGCCGCTCGCCGTCGGTGCCGAAGGCGTACAAAATATGCGCGTCCTCGCGGACCACCAGATGGGTGAACAGCGCCACCGGTTCGCCGGCGGCCGGCAGGCTGTAGAAGGTCGACATCGGCGCTTCCATTTCATAGCCCACGCCGTTCACGTCGACCATGAGCATGGGCGGCTGCTTGACGGCCAGCCGGCCCTTGAGGAATCCGATCACGCGCGTCCCGCCGCCCGCAGTACCGAGCTGCGGACGCGGCCCCGCAGCGCATGGCAAACGGCCGCGGCCAGGGCGTCCGCGGCATCGGCCGACACCCGACCTTCGAGCTTCAGGATACTTTTCATCATGAGCTGAACCTGCGCCTTCTCCGCGCTCCCCGAACCGACCACGGCCTGCTTGATCTGCCGCGTCGCGTACTCGAATACCTCGGCATTGGCATCCGCGATGCCGCAGATCGCGGCGCCGCGGGCCTGACCCAGTTTCAACGCAGAGTCCGGATTGCGATTGACGAAAACGCGCTCGATGGCGATCTCCTGCGGCCTGTACTGCGCGACGATGGTGCGCATGCAGCGAAAGATCTCGCACAATCGCTCGGCGAATTCGCCCTTGTCGGTGCGAATCACTCCGCTGGCCACGTAGGTCAAGCGCGGGCCCACCGCATCCAGGACCCCGAATCCCGTGCGTTGGGAACCAGGATCGATGCCCAGCACGCGCACGCTCGCCGTTTCAGCGCCGCGCAAGCGTTCCAGTCCCAGCCGCGTTCATCGGATCCACCATGGACGAGTATGATACCGGCAATACGCGCTTAAACCCACAGGCTCCGTCAGCGCAATTCAAATGGAAACAACGGCTTTAACCCGGGTCACCGCGAGCGAACGGCTGGATGCGGCGATCGCAACGGCACGCGCACTCGACCTGCCGGGCGCGGACTTGGAGAAGGTGCGCGCGGGACTGGACGTCGCGGACATCGTGCGCACCCTCGATGCCGACGACGACGTGGTGATCGCGGCCATGCTGCAGCCGCTGCTCGATGCCAAGGTTTTGGACCCCGCGGGCGCGGAAAAACGCTTCGGTGCCGATGCGGTGCACCTGGCACGCGCCCTGGGCCAATTGGGGGAATTCGGCCTGAGCGCCGATTGGCGGCCCGAGCAGGGTCTCGAGTCGGGTCAGGCGGAGGCGCTGCGCAAGATGCTGCTGGCCGTGATCGGCGATGTACGCCTGGTGGTGGTGCGGCTTGCCGGACAATTGCAAAAAATGCGCGCCGCGAAATCGCTCGACCCGCACCTGCAGCGCAAGCTCGCGACCGAGACCCGCGAGGTTTATGCGCCGCTCGCCAACCGGCTGGGCGTGTGGCAGTTGAAATGGGAGCTGGAAGACCTCTCCTTCCGCTACCTGCAACCTGCCGACTACAAGCACATCGCCGCCGCCTTGAATATGCGGCGCTCCGAACGCGAGCGCTACATGGACGAATTGAAAGCGACGTTGCACGGCGAGCTGCGCAACGCCGGCATCGAGGCGGTCATCGAAGGGCGGCCGAAGCACATCTACAGCATCTGGCGCAAAATGCAGGCCAAGCAGCTGGCCTTCGAGCAGCTCATGGACGTTCGCGCCGCGCGCGTGCTCGTGAACACCGTCGCCGATTGCTATGCGGCACTCGGCGTCGTGCACTCGCTGTGGCAGTTCATCGCCGGGGAATTCGACGACTACATCGCGACCCCGAAGGACAATCTATACCGTTCGATTCATACGGCGGTCATCGGACCCGGCGCGCAAGCCGTGGAGATCCAGATCCGCACCCATGAAATGCACGCCAACTCCGAGCGCGGCGTGGCGGCGCACTGGCGCTACAAGGAGGGAGGCCGCGTCGACCAGGCGTACGAGCGCAAAATCAACGAGCTGCGTTCTCTATTGGCGCCCGCGGATGGCGGCGACACGCCGCGGGACTTTCTCGACCGTATGCGCGTCGATCTTTTCCAGGACCGGATCTATGTCCTCTCGCCCAAGGGCGAGATCGTGGATGTGCCCGTGGGCGGCACGCCCTTGGATTTCGCCTATCAGGTGCATACCGACCTGGGTCATCGCACCCGAGGCGCCAAGGTCAACGGGCGCATGGTGGGGCTCGATTACCGGCTCAAGAACAGTGAAACGGTGGAGATCATCGCCGGCAAGGCGGCGCATCCCTCGCGCGACTGGCTGTCCCCTCAATCGGGTTTTCTCGCGAGCCCCCGCAACCGCAACAAGGTGCGTGCCTGGTTTCGCAAGCAGAACGAAACCCAGAACAAGGCCGAGGGACGGGCACTATTCGACCGCGAAATCCAGCGCCTGGGCGTGGCGAGCCCGCCCATCCCCGAGCTCCTGAACGAGCTGAAATTGGCGAGCACCGAGAATCTGCACGAGGCCCTGGGGTTGGGTGATGTGAGCCCGGCGCAGGTGGCGGGCGCCATTCAGCGCATTCTTCATGCGCGTGATTCCTTGACCGAGCAGCTGCCGCTGCGCACGCGCGCGGCCGAAGTGCGCGAACCGGAGACCGAAGTTCAAGGCGTGGGCGATTTGCTGTCCACTTACGCGCGCTGCTGCAAGCCCGTGCCGCCCGAGGCCATCACCGGCTACATCACCGTGGGCAGGGGCGTCAGCATTCACGCGCAGTCGTGCGCGAATCTGGCCCGCCTCAGCCACAAGTCCCCGGCGCGCGTGCTGGCGGTCGCCTGGGGCAAGCTCGCATCCAAGGAATTCCCCGTGGAGATCGAGGTGCAGGCCTTCGACAGGCGCGGACTGGTGCGCGACGTCAGCGCCGCACTGGCGGACGACAAGATCAGCATCCTAGGCATGAACACGGTCACCGACAAACGCGACAACGTCGCCCATATGCAAATCAAGATCTCGATCACGGGATTGCCGCAGCTCTCGCAGGTGCTCGGGCGCATCGCGCAGCTCGCCAACGTGATCAGCGCGCGGCGGAAGAAGTAGGGTCGTATTCCAGGATTTCGCCGTTGGCGAGCGCGGCGCCGGTCATTGCCAGTATGAACGCCCAGTGACCGACCAAGAGCGTGGTTGCGCTGTCGCCGCGCGCGGCCATGAGGGCCTGGAACGCCCGCGCCCGCGCCAGCGTCTGCTCCGTTGTTTCCACGCCCTCGTGCCACCAGCGCGCCGGCAGATGCGCGAAATCGTGGTGCGGAAAGCGGCTCGCGAGCACGTCGGGCGCACTGCCGATGTCGCAGGTATACGCGGCCTGCTCCCGAACCTCCGGCATGATTCTGACGGACGCCTTGTGCATCTTCACGATGGGCTGCGCGGTCTGCAATGCGCGGGTGAAGGGCGAGATGATGATGCGGGTGAGGGGCGTGTCGGCCAGCCGCGCCGCGGCGGCGGCGGCCTGCTCCTGCCCAAGCGGCGTCAATTCCGGATCTTCGATTCCCGGATCGACGCGCGTCGCGTTGAAAAGCTGGTTGAAGTAGCTTTGGCCATGGCGCAGTAAGAACATGAGTACCCGCTTGGGCTAGCGGTTGATCCCGTCGATGGCCTTCTTGTCCACCGCGAGGGCCGCCTCGTGGATCGCCTCCGACAGGGTCGGATGCGCATGGATGGTGCGCTGAATGTCCTCGGTGCTCGCCGAATATTCCATCGCGAGCACCGCCTCGGCGATCAGCTCGCCCGCCATGGGGCCGATCACGTGAACGCCTAGAACCTCATCGTCGTCCTTGGCTGAGACGATTTTCGCCAGTCCCTGTGCGGCTTCCATGGCCCTCGCGCGCCCGCTCGCCGAAAAAGGAAAGGTGCCCACTTTGTAGGGCCGGCCGCTCGCCTTCACCTGCTCTTCAGTCTGCCCGACCCAGGCGATTTCCGGAGCGGTGTAGATCACCGACGGAATCACCTCGTAGTTCACTTCGCCGAAATGCCCGGCAATCAAGTCGGCGACCATGACGCCCTCCTCCTTGCCCTTGTGCGCGAGCATGGGCCCGCGCACCACGTCGCCGATCGCCCAGACGTTCGGCACTCCGGTGCGGCAATGCTCGTCGACTTGAATGAAGCCGCGCTCATCGAGCCGCACTCCGGTGCCCTCCGCCAGCAACCCCTCCGTGAAGGGCCGGCGCCCGACCGCCACGACCAGCTTGTCCACCGTGAGCGTATGCTCGCCTTGCGCATCGGCATAGATCACGTTCACCGCTCCGCCCGCGACCGCGGCGGCGGACACCTTTGCTCCCAGCTTGATGTCGAGTCCCTGCTTCTTGAAGTGGCGCTGGGCTTCCTTGGCGATCGCCCCGTCGGCCATGGGCAGGAATTGGGGAAGAGCTTCGAGCACCGTGACCTCGCTGCCCAGGCGGCGCCACACACTGCCGAGTTCCAGGCCGATCACACCGGCACCGATCACGCCCAGGCGCGCGGGGACGGCATCGAATTCCAGCGCATTCCACGAATCCACGATGTACTTGCCGTCGTGGGGCACGTTCTTGAGCCGCACGGGCACCGAACCGGAGGCCAGCACCACATGCTTGGCCTCGAGTGTCGTTTCGGTGCCATCCGCACCGGTCACCAACACCCGGTTTCCGGGCAGGAGCCGTCCGTGTCCTTGAATGCCGGTGACACCGTTCGCTTTGAACAGCGCGGTGATGCCGCCCGTCATGACCTTGACGACGGACGCACGCCGCTTCTGCATGGCGGCAAGATCGAGTTCCAGAGCGCCGATCTTGATGCCGTGCGTGGCGAATTCGTCTTTGGCGCGCTGGTAGAGCTCGGAAGACTCGAGCAGCGCCTTGGAAGGGATGCAACCGGCGTTGAGACAGGTGCCGCCGAAGGCAAAACTGCCGTCCGTGTTCTTCCATTCATCGACGCAGGCGACCTTCAGCTCGTTCTGCCCGGCGCGAATCGCCGCGGGATAACCCGCGGGGCCTGACCCGATGACGATGACGTCGTAGACTTCGCTCATACCCCGAGCACCATGCGCGCCGGATCCTCGAGGCATTGCTTGACGGTCACCAGGAACTGCACCGCCTCCCGTCCGTCGATGATGCGATGATCGTAGGTCAGGGCGACGTACATCATGGGGCGCACGACCACCTGAGCGTCGATGACCACGGCACGATCTTGAATCTTGTGCATGCCGAGAATCGCGCTCTGCGGCGCATTGACGATGGGCGTCGAGAGCAGCGAGCCGAACACTCCGCCGTTGGTGATGGTGAAGGTGCCGCCCGTGAGCTCCTCCATCGTGATGGTCCCCGCACGCGCGCGCCCGGCGAAGTTGGCGATGGACTTCTCGATGTCCGCGAAGCTCTGCAAGTCGGCGTCCCGCAGCACCGGAACGATCAGTCCGCGGTCCGTGGACACGGCGACGCCGATGTCGAAGTATTCGTGATAGACGATGTCGTTGCCTTCGACCGAAGCGTTGACCGTCGGAAATTTCTTGAGCGCCTCGACGCAGGCCTTGGCGAAGAACGACATGAAGCCGAGTTTCACGCCGTGCTGCTTCTCGAAGGAGTCCTTGTAGCGGGCGCGCAATTCGTTGACAGACTTCAAATCCACTTCATTGAACGAGGTCAGCAAGGCCTGGGTGGCTTGAGCCTGGACCATGCGCTCGGCGATCCTCGCCCGCAGCCGCGTCATCGGCACGCGCTGCTCGGTGCGCGCACCGCGCGCGCTTGGGGTAGTAGGCGCCGGCGCCTTGGAATTGGGTGCGGATGCGGGTGCCGGAGCGGGTGCGGCTGCAGGCGGCGCAGCGGCGTCCTTTGACGACAGATAGTTGACCACGTCGGATTTCGACACGCGCCCGTCTTTGCCGGAACCCGTCACGGCCTTCGGGTCGACCTGGTTTTCCTCCACGACCCGTTTCGCGGCGGGGCTCAGTTTCGCCGCAGCGGCCGCTGCGCCGGACTTGGCCGCGCCGGGAGCCGGGCCGGCCGCGACTGCACTTGCGGCCGGAGTTGCGGCGGCGGCCGCGGAAGCGCCGGCGGCCGCGGCACCCTCCTCGATGATCGCCAGGATCTGGCCGCTGGTGACCGTGGTCCCGTCCTGGAGCTTGATCTCACGGAGCACGCCGTTCGCGGGGGCGGGAACCTCCAGAACGACCTTGTCCGTCTCCAAGTCCACGAGGTTTTCATCGCGCGCCACGGCATCGCCGGGTTTCTTATGCCATGAGACGAGCGTAGCGTCGGCCACCGACTCCGGCAGCTGCGGCACGCGAACTTCGATAGTCATTTAGCCTGTCCTAGTTTGAGCCGCCGGTAGGCGCATTGTTTGTCGAGAGGTCTCTTCCGGCGGGATACCCTGCAGCGCCGCGGCGACCAGATTCCTCTGCTGCTGCTCGTGTAGGGCGGAGATTCCGGTGGCCGGAGCCGCCGCGCCCGCGCGTCCTGCGTAGAGAAGTTCGTGCTGGGGACCCAGCTTCGATTGCAGCCGATGGCGGATCTGATACCAACTGCCCTGGTTCTGCGGCTCCTCCTGACACCAGACGACCTCGCGGGCATTGGAATACTTGCGCAGGATGGCCTCGTACTCTTCCGAGGGAAAGGGATAGAGCTGCTCGATGCGCACGATCGCGACCGAGTCCGCTTTGACTTCGCGCCGCGCCTTGAGCAGATCGAAATAAACCTTGCCGCTGCACAGTACGACACGCGTCACGCCGGAGGGCTTCAGGTCGTCGATCTCGTCGATCACGGGGTAGAACCCGCCCGTGCCCAGCTCTTCGAGCCGCGACACCGCCAATGGGTGGCGCAGCAAGCTCTTCGGCGTCATCACGATGAGCGGTTTGCGCAGCGGGCGCACCATTTGCCGGCGCAGCATGTGGAACATCTGCGCGGGAGTCGACGGCACGCACACCTGCATGTTGTACTCGGCGCACAGCTGCAGGAAACGCTCCAAGCGGGCCGAGGAATGCTCCGGCCCCTGGCCCTCGTAGCCATGCGGCAGGAGCAAGGTGATGCCGGACAGGCGGCCCCATTTGGCTTCGCCGGAGCTGATGAACTGGTCGATGATGACCTGCGCGCCGTTGCAGAAATCGCCGAACTGTCCTTCCCAAATCGTCAGGCAATGCGGCTCCGTGGTCGAGTAGCCGTACTCGAAGCCCATCACCGCCTCCTCGGAGAGCACCGAATCGGTGACCGTGAACGCCGGCTGATTGCTGGCCACGTGCTGCAAGGGGACATAGAGGCGGTCCGTGGCCTGATCATGCAACACAGCGTGACGGTGAAAGAAGGTGCCGCGGCCGCTGTCCTGGCCGGTGAGGCGCACCGAATATCCATCCTGGACCAGGCTGGCGTAGGCCAGGGTCTCGGCGGCGCCCCAGTCGAGCGCGAGATCGCCGCTCATCATTCTCTCGCGCGCCTGCATGATGGCGAGTACGCGGGGGTGCAGCACCCAGTCGGAGGGATACGAGGTGATTGCCTTGCCGAGCGCGCGCAACCGTCCCATGTCGACCGCGGTCTTCACCGGCTCCGACCAATCCGCGCCCAGGTACTCGCTCCAGTCCACCGTGTACTTGTTGCCGATGAGGCCGAGCGCGGCGCGCGCCTGCGGCTTGCCCTCATCGAGGCCGCTGCGGTACTGCTCCATCATGGCGGCGGCCTCCGCGGCCGGCAGTACTCCCTCCGTTGCGAGCTTCTCCGCGTAGATCTGGCGCGCGGTCGGCTTCTTTCGAATGACCTGGTACATGAGCGGCTGAGTGGCCGCGGGTTCGTCGGCCTCGTTGTGACCGTGGCGCCGGTAGCACACCAGATCGATCACCACGTCCTTGTGGAATTTCATCCGGTATTCGAGCGCGAACCGTGTGACGAAGCACACCGCCTCGGGATCATCGGCGTTGACATGAAAAATAGGCGCTTCGACCATCTTCGCGACGTCGGAGCAGTACACGGTGGAGCGTGCGTCATGCGGATCGCTGGTGGTGAATCCCACCTGATTGTTGATGATGACGTGCACCGAGCCGCCGGTGTAGAAGCCGCGGGCTTGCGAAAGCTGCAGCGTCTCCATGATGACGCCTTGACCGGCGAATGCGGCGTCGCCGTGAATCTGCACCGGTAGAACCTTGTCGCCCGGCACATCGCGGCGCCGCTCCTGCCGCGCGCGCACCGAGCCCTCGACCACCGCGTTCACGACCTCCAAGTGCGAGGGATTGAACGCCAGCGCGACGTGCACGTTGCCCCACGCCGTTTTCAAGTCGGAGGAAAATCCCTTGTGATACTTGACGTCGCCCGAGCCGCGCAGCTTGGCCAGATCGTACTGGCCTTCGAATTCGCCGAACAAGTCCTTGGGCGACTTACCGAGCAGATTCACCAGTACGTTGAGGCGGCCGCGATGCGCCATGCCGATGATGGTCTCCTCCACCCCGAGCCTGCCGCCTTGCTGCACCAGATCGTCGAGCAGGGGGATCAAGCTGTCGCCGCCCTCGAGGGAGAATCGCTTCTGCCCCACGTACTTGGTGTGCAGGTAGCGCTCCAAGCCTTCCGCGGCGGTCAATTGCCAGAGAATGTTCTTTTTCTCGTCGGTGCTGAAGCGGCGCTGCATGCGCGCCACTTGGAAGTTATCCTGCAGCCACAGACGCTCATCCGTGTTCGAAACGTGCGCGAACTCCGCGCCGATCGTATCGGTGTAGATGAATTTCAGGTCCGCGAGAATATTCTTGAGCTTGGCACGCTCCGGAATCGCGTGGTTGCGGCTGCCGGTGAAGAATTCAGTGTCGAGATCGGCGTCCGACAGACCGAAGTACTCCAGGTCGAGCACATAGGGTTTGGCGCGTACCTGCAGACCCAGCGGATCCAAATTGGCGACCAAGTGGCCCCGATTCGCGTAGATCTGAATGAGGCGCGACACGGCGCCCTGCTTGGCACTGGCTCCTCCCGACTCGCCGCCGGGGCCCCCGCCGCGCGCGGGCGGCAACTTCATAATCGCCGACAAGCGCTCGCGGATCGGGCCATGGGCAACCTCGGCCCCGCCCTTCAATTGACCGAAGTAGGCGGCCCAGGTCGGATTGACGGCGCTCGGGTCCTTCAGGAACTGCTCGTAAAGATCCTCGATGAAATCGGCATTGCCGCCGGAGAGCGCCGTGGTGGCAAATTGGTCGGCGAGTGATTGACTCATAGGGATGGGACGATGAAAAACCTCAAGCACATCAACATGATGAGAGGTGGGAGCGGGTTTGGGAACCGATTGCTAGTTTAGCCGAAGGCGCCACAATATGGAATGTGACGGCGTTCCGAGGAATTACAAGATCGACTCGCCGACGCCGCCTTTGATGAGCGAAATCTCGTACAGGATGAGGCTTGCGTACGCGATCAGGACCCCGTACAGCGCCCACTCGACCTGCAGCAGCCGCATGAACCGGTAGCGCGCCATGTACACCATCAGAATGATTCCGGCACTGGTCATGGCCATTTTCAGCGCCGCGAACATCGCCACATTGCGGTAGATGAGTCCCGCCATGAAGGGATTCACCTCGACTGCGCCCCCTTGCAGCAGGATCAGCGTCAAAAATGCATCCACGACGCACAATACGAGGATGCCGATCGAGACGGCGAGCAAATGCGCCGAATGCCAATCGAGGAAATGAGCGCCGCTGTCGCCGTGGCGCCGCGGCATCGACCGGCGGCGGGGATTGAAGCTGCCGTAGCAGGCGGACCACCACACTCGCCGGCGCCGCTCGCGATCGCGCCGCTCGCGGTTCAAACCGGCGCCGGAAGTCTGGGTGTGGTGCATCCAACGCACTATCGCGATTCGCCTGGGCAGTCGGCAAGCCCAATGCGTCATAATACGCCGTCACGCGGGTTATTTTTGCTAGGAAGCGGTCACGAGGCGCGCAACGAACTCGCTGACGGGCATTGCCGCCAGCGCGTTTCGGTCCGCAAACATCGCCTGGATCGATTCGGCCTGTTTCGGGCTGAAATGCGCGGCGACGCTGGCCTCGAACTTCTTGACGAGCACCGGCATGCCCTCCTCGCGCCGCTTGCGGTGGCCGATGGGGAAGTCCACCTGTACCCGCCGGCTGGCCGACCCGTCCTTGAAGAACACCTGCACCGCGTTGCCGATGTAGCGCTTGCTCGGGTCGTAGTACTCCTGCGTGAACGTCGCGTTCTCCCTGACCTGCATCTTCGCGCGCAGCTCATCGACCTGCGGATCATCGGCGATCCGGTCCTCGTAATCCTCGGCCTCGAGTCTGCCGAACAACAGCGGAATAGCAACCATGTACTGAATGCAGTGGTCGCGATCCGCGGGATTCGCGAGCGGCCCCGTCTTGTCGATGATGCGAACGCCGGGTTCCTGCGTCTCGATCGAGATGCGGTCGATCTCGCCTATCCGGGCCGCGATCTCGGGGTGCAGCGTCATTGCCGCCTCGACCGCGGTCTGCGCGTGAAACTCCGCCGGATACGATATCTTGAACAGCACGTTTTCCATCACGTAGCTGCCCAAGGGCTGCGGCAGGGACAGCGGTTTCCCCTTGAACAGCACATCCTGAAAGCCCCAGGTCTTGGCCGTGAGCGCCGATGGGTATCCCATCTCACCCTTGAGGGCGAACAACGCGTGGCGCACGGCGCGGCTGGTCGCATCCCCGGCCGCCCAGCTCTTGCGCGAACCGGTATTCGGCGCGTGGCGGTAGGTGCGCAACGCACCGCCGTCGATCCAGGCGTTCGACACGGCGTTGATGACCTGTTCGCGCGCCCCCCCCAGCATCGCGGTGGCCACCGCGGTCGAGGCGACGCGGACCAGGAGTACGTGATCGAGCCCGACGCGGTTGAAGCTGTTCTCCAGGGCGAGCACACCCTGGATCTCATGCGCCTTGATCATGCCGGTGAGTACGTCGCGCACGGAAACGGCCGCACCCGATCGCGAGAGGTAATCGGCAACAGCGAGAATGGCGCCGAGGTTGTCCGATGGGTGACCCCATTCCGCCGCCAGCCAGGTGTCGTTGAAATCGAGCCAGCGAATCATGGCGCCGATGTTGAAGGCTGCGTTGATGGGGTCGAGTTCGTAAGCCGTGCCGGGAACCCGCGCGCCGTTGGTGAGGGTGGCGCCCGGGACCACCGGTCCCAACAATTTCGTGCAGGCCGGATATTTCAGCGCCTGAAAGCCGCAGGCCAGCGTATCCATCAGGCAGTAGCCGGCGGTCTCGTAGGCGAGTCCGCTCTTGATCTCGGCGCTCAACGCGTAATCCGCGATCGCGGTCAGTATGGAATCGGGCGCGGGGCGCTCGGCGGACTTGATATCGTGGGACATGGAATCTTAAGGACGCTGTGCCAGCGGCACGAAGGGAAGATTCTCCGGACCGGTGTAGTTGGCGCTCGGCCGAATGATCTTGCCGTCCTCGCGCTGCTCGATGATGTGCGCCGCCCAGCCCGAGGTGCGGCTGATGACGAACAGGGGGGTGAACATGGCCGTCGGGACGCCCATCAAGTGGTACGACACGGCCGAGAACCAGTCGAGGTTCGGGAACATTTTCTTGATGTCGTGCATCACCGTTTCGATCCGCTCGGCGACCGCGAATCCCCGCATGTCGTTCGCCTCGCGCGCAAGCTCGAGCGAGACTTGCTTGATGACCTGATTGCGGGGATCCGAGATGGTGTAAACCGGGTGCCCGAATCCGATGATGACTTCCTTGTCGGCGACCCGGCGGCGGATGTCCGCTTCGGCGGCGTCCGGCGTGGCGTACCGGCTCTGAATCTCGAAAGCCACTTCATTGGCGCCGCCGTGCTTCGGACCCCGCAGGGCGCCGATGGCGCCGGTGATGCAGGAATAGAGATCGGAACCCGTCCCCGCGATCACCCGGGCCGTGAAGGTCGAGGCGTTGAACTCATGCTCGGCGTAGAGATTGAGCGAGGTGTGCATGGCGCGCACCCAGGAGGGAGACGGCGCGCGGCCGTGCAATAGATGCAAGAAGTGGGCGCCGATCGAGTCGTCTTCGGTCTGCACGTCGATGCGCCGGCCGTCCCGCGAATAATGATGCCAGTAGCACAGCATCGAACCCAAGGAGGCGAGCAGCCGATCGGCGATATCGCGAGCGCCCGCGCCGCGGTGATCTGCGGGCTCGGGAATGCAGCAGCCCAGAGCGGAGACGCCGGTGCGCAGAACGTCCATGGGGTGACTTGCGGCCGGCAGCTGTTCGAGAACGTTCGAGACCGCGGCCGGCAGCACCCGCAGCGCCTTGAGCTTTGTCTTATAGGCGCTGAGTTCCGCGCGATTCGGCAGCTTCTCGTGGACCAGCAGATGGGCGATCTCCTCGAACTCGCATTCGGTGGCGATGTCGAGAATGTCGTAGCCGCGGTAGTGCAGATCGTTGCCGGTTCTGCCGACGGTGCAGAGAGCGGTGTTGCCCGCCGTCACGCCCGACAAGGCCACCGATTTCTTGGGCTTGAATGCGGCGGTCTGGGATTGGGACTGGGTCTGAGTATCGGGCATGTTCATCTCCTGAACCTCGTCACTTTTCCTTGCCGGCGGCGAAGAGCTCGTCCAGCTTGGCCTCGTACGCGTAATAGTCGAGATACTCGTACAAATCCGCGCGGGTCTGCATCAGATGCAGCACGTTTTTCTGTGTGCCGTCGCGGCGAATCGCCTGGTACGTGGCGAGCGCCGCCGCATTCATCGCGCGATAGGCGGAGCAGCAATGCAGCACAATATCCACACCGACCGAGCCCAGCTCCTCGCGCGTGTACAAGGGCGTCTGGCCGAACTCCGTGATGTTGGCGAGAACCGGCACCTTCACCGCATCCTTGAAGCGCCGATACATGGGAAGCTCGGTCATCGCCTCCGGAAATATCATGTCGGCGCCCGCCTCGACGCAGGCGATCGCGCGTTCGATGGCCGCGTCGATGCCCTCCACGGCCAGCGCGTCGGTGCGCGCCATGATGACGAACGCGGCATCGGTGCGGGCGTCGACGGCCGCCTTGACTCGATCCACCATTTCTTCCTTCGGGACGACTTCTTTGCCCGGCCTGTGGCCGCAGCGTTTGGCCCCTACCTGATCTTCGATGTGCAGCCCGGCGGCACCCTGCTTGATGAAGGATTTGACGGTGCGGGCAATGTTGAAGGCCCCTCCCCACCCGGTGTCGGCATCCACCAGGAGCGGCAGGGAGCAGGCGTCGGTGATGCGGCGTATGTCGATCAGCACGTCGTCCATGGTGCTGATGCCGAGGTCGGGAACCCCCAGTGAATTGGCCGCCACTCCTCCGCCCGACAGATACAGGGCCTTGAAGCCGCAGGCGGCCGCCATACGGGCCGCATAGGCGTTGATGGCGCCGACCACCTGTAAGGGACGCTCGGCTGCGACCGCGGCGCGCAGTGCGGCCCCCGGCGATGCGCAGGGCGCCGCGCTCATACTCGACCCGCCACCGGAATCAACGCACCGGTGACGGCGCGGGCCTCGTCGGATACCAAGAAGGCGATGACTTCGGCGGCGTCGGCGGGGCTCACCCAACGCGTGAAGTCCGCCTGCGGCATATCGAGGCGATTCGTCGGCGTATCGAGGGTGCTGGGCAATATGGCGTTGACCGTGATGCCGTTGTCCTTCAATTCGTCGGCGAGGGCCTCGGTCAATCTCGCCACTCCCGCCTTGGACGCCGCGTACGCGCCCATCCCGGCCGCCGCCTTGGCGGCACCCATCGCGCCCACGTTCACGATACGTCCGGCGCCCGCCTTGAGCAGGTGAGGCAGTGCCGCCTGGCATGATGCGACGGCGGTCGCGAGATTGAGTTTGTACATCGCCTCCCAGGCGTGCAGGGTGCCGCCCGAGAGTTTCTCCCAAGTGAAGCCCCCGGCAATATTGATCAGCCCGTCCAGCCGGGCCGCCTCGCCGGCGATCCGCGCCATGACCGAGCGAGCGGCGTCCTCCCGCGTCAAATCGATGCCGCCATAATGCAATGCGCCCGGCGGCTGCCCCGGCGTCGGAGAATTCTGGTGAGCGATCAACGCCACCCTCGCGCCATAGCCGCTCAAGGTGGCGGCCGCGGCCCGGCCCAGAACGCCGTCGCTCCCGGTAATCGCCAGAACCTTGCCCGATAATTTCACGCTGGAATTATCCTCGATCCGGCCGGGGCGCCTCGGTGACCAAACCGCTCAAAAAGGCTGAGCGGAATTGCAACACATGGTCGCTCACCTTCGGAGTTCTCTCAAGAGTGCAAGGAGCGGCGAAACTCGCCCGGAGAGGCACCCGTCCACTTTCTGAAGGCTCGATGAAATGCGCTGCGCTCGGAAAATCCCAGTTCCAAGGCAATGTCCATCACGCTGCGGCTGGAGTGGCTCAAGTAGCCGATCGCCAAATCCCGCCGCAGCTGATCCTTGATCGATTGATACGACGCGCCCTCCTCGTGCAGCCGGCGGCGCATCGTGGCGGGGGTCAGATTCAGCTCATTGGCCAGGCTCTCGAAATCCGGCGCCTCCCCCGGCGCGAACTGGCGCAGTCGCCGCCTGACCCTGGCGGTGAGACTGCTGCCGTTCTTGTATTTCAGCAAGATGCTCTCCGGCGCCGTGCGCAGGAACTCCTTGATGGACCGCTCGTTCTGCACCACCGGCAGATCGAGGTGGCTGGACTCGAAGGCAATGGCGGTGTTGGGCCTGCCGAAGCGCAGGTCCGCGCAATACATCAGCCGGTATTCCGCGCTGTGCGCCGGCTCCTCATAGCTGAACTCGGTACGCAGGATGGGTATCCGCCGGCCCACCAGCCAGCAGGACACCCCATAGAGCAGCAGCAATAGCAGCTCATGGGCGAAGACCCGCCGATCGGCGCCTGCGGCCCGCTCGTGCAGAACTATTCTCGCCTCGCCCGCCTCGCGAACCAGGGCGCCCGAGATGTCGTCCAGAATCAGGGAGTAGAAGCGCAGGCTGCGGTCGAGCGCCTGGGCCAACGTTTTGCACGCCACCACCGAGTGGCACAGCATGGCGAAGCTGCCGCTTTTCATGCGGCGCGAATCCTGGCCGAAGAACTCATCGTCGAGCAACAACGCGACGCTGCGCCACAGGGCGCCGTAATGCTTTGCGGAGACCCGTGCCTGCGGCACGTCCAGCAGGCTCGGGGACAATCCGACGTTCGTCAGCAACTCGTCCGCGTTCAGTCCGCGGTCTCGGACGCTTTGCAGCGCGGCGGCGACGAAACAGATCGAGATGGTCCCCGGTTCCGCAGGCCGCGCGGCCGTGGCTGCCGCCGGCCGGTTCGAGCCGGCCGCCGGACTCAACAGCCTCGAGTCGCTATTGACATTTCGCCTGCCCATAAATGTTGCAGTAGTTTACGCGATACGCTCGGCGCGGGATCACGTAAACTACGGAGCCCAAGGCTTGGCCGCTACGCCAACGAACGAGGCAATCATGACCACCCAACCCGCCACCCTCCCCGATCGGATACCCGCCGTCAAAATGCTGCTCGACGGCAAATTCATCGATTCGCACACCGGCGAATGGCATGACGTCGTCAACCCGGCGACTCAGGAGGTGCTTGCACAAGTACCCTTCGCCACCGACGAGGAGATCAGCGCCGCCGTAGCCTCGGCAAAGCGGGCCTTCAAGAGTTGGAAGAACACGCCGCTGGCCGCTCGTGCGCGAATCATGCTGAAGCTCCAGGCGCTCGTGCGCGAACACACGACCCGCATCGCGCAGACCTTGAGCGCGGAACAGGGCAAGACTTTGGCGGATGCCGAGGGGGACGTGTTCCGCGGCCTCGAAGTGGTCGAGCACGCGTGTTCGATCGGCAGCCTGCAACTGGGCGAGTTCGCCGAGAATGTCGCCGGCGGAGTGGATACCTATACACTGCGTCAGCCCATCGGCGTGTGCGCGGGTATCACGCCTTTCAATTTTCCCGCCATGATTCCGCTGTGGATGTTCCCCATGGCCATCGTCTGCGGCAACACCTTCGTGCTCAAGCCCTCGGAGCAAGACCCGCTGACACCCATGCTGCTGGCCGAGCTTGCACTCGAGGCCGGCGTGCCGCCGGGCGTGTTGAACATCATCCATGGCGGCAAGCGCGCCGTCGACGCGCTCTGCACTCACCCCGACATCGCCGCCGTCTCCTTCGTGGGCTCGACCGCCGTCGGCACGCATGTCTACGGCTTGGCGTCGCAGCACGGCAAGCGCGTGCAATGCATGATGGGAGCCAAGAATCACGCCGTCGTCATGCCGGATGCCAACAAGGAGCAGTCGCTCAATTCGCTGGTGGGAGCCACCTTCGGCGCCGCCGGACAGCGCTGCATGGCCACCTCGGTCACCGTGCTGGTGGGCGAGGCGCAGAAGTGGATACCGGACATCGTGGCCAAGGCAAAGACGCTCAAAGTCAGCGCGGGAGTGGAGAAAGGCGCGGATCTCGGTCCCGTGGTGTCCAAGAACGCGAAACATCGGATCTTGGGGCTGGTGGAAGACGGCATCAAGGAGGGTGCCAAGCTCGAACTGGACGGGCGCGCCATCAAGGTGCCGGGCTACGACAAGGGCAACTTCATCGGACCCACGATTTTCTCCGGGGTAACGCCGAGGATGAAAATCTACACCACCGAGATCTTCGGGCCGGTGATGGTCATCGTCGGGGTGGATACGCTGGACGAGGCGATCGCCTTGGTCAACGACAACCCCTTCGGCAACGGCACCGGTATCTTCACGCAAAGCGGTGCCGTCGCCCGTAAGTTTCAAAACGAGATCGACGTCGGGCAGGTGGGGATCAATGTGCCGATTCCGGTGCCCGTGCCGATTTTCAGCTTCACCGGATCGCGCGGCTCCAAACTCGGCGACCTCGGGCCCTACGGCAAACAGGCGGTGCAGTTCTATACGCAGACCAAGACCATCACCACGCGCTGGTTCGAGGATGGCGGCACGCCCGGCGGAGTAAACACCACCATCAGCCTCAAGTGAGGTCGATTCGGCCCGGGTCACGCGGGAGGGCGGCCGTCACATGGAAGTATTGAGCGAAATTCGCAATCACATTGCGTTTCTGACCCTCAATCGCCCCGCTGCGCTCAACGCATTGTCGCTCGACATGATCGTTCGGCTGCGCACGCTGCTCGACGAGCATTCGGCGGATCCGCAGGTGTACGCCGTGCTGATCCGAGGCTCGGGCGACAAGGCATTTTGCGCCGGCGGAGATCTTCGCGCCCTGTACCAGAGCTACAAGGACAAGGGCACGCTGCATCGAGAATTTTTCGCCGCCGAGTACGCACTCGAACACTCTCTGTACTCCTATCCCAAGCCCTTCCTGGCCGTCATGGACGGCATCACCATGGGGGGCGGAATGGGACTCGCGGAGGCCAGTAACCTGCGCATCGTCGGCGACCGTACCCGCATTGCCATGCCGGAGGTGGCCATCGGATTCTTTCCCGACGTGGGCGCCAGCTACTTCCTGTCGCGACTTCCGGGTGCGCTCGGAATCTACCTCGCGCTGACCGGTGTCCAGATCCGGGGCGCCGATGCCTTGTACAGCCAGCTCGCCGACGTGTACCTGCCGCCCGCCGCCATCGGGTCGCTCGCAGACGACCTGGCGGCCATGGCCTGGGGCGACGATCGGGCAGCCGGCCTGCGAACCTTCGTGCGCGAACGCGCGGCGCTGGGACTGCCCGCACCGAGCTTGAGCCTGCTGCGTCCGGCCATCGACGCTCATTTCTCGCTTCCCGCGGTACGCGACATTCTGGCGTCCCTCGACGCGGAGACTCGCGCCGAATACGCCGATTGGGCGAAGGTGTCCGCACAACTGTTGCGCAACCGCTCGCCCACCATGCTCTGCGTCACGCTGCGCCAATTGCAGCGCGGCAAGGACATGAACCTCGCCGCGTGCTTTCGCATGGAGCTTGGCCTGGCTCAGCAATGCTTCGAGCAGGGCGACTTCATCGAGGGAGTGCGCGCGCTGATCGTCGACAAGGACAAATCCCCGCGCTGGACTCCGAGCGGTATCGAGGACGTCAGCGACGCCATGGTCGACGCTTTTTTCAATCATCGGTAGAGAGACTGTCATGCAGCTAAAAGACTCGCGCGCCATCGTCACCGGCGGTGCTTCCGGACTGGGTCTTGCGGTGGCGAACCGCATCGTGGCGGCCGGCGGGCGCGTAACCATCCTCGACGTGAATGCGGAGCAAGGCGTCGCGGCCGCCGCGTCGCTCGGCGAGCGCGCAGGCTTCTTTGAGACCGACGTGACCGACGAGGCCGCGGCCGACGGCGCGATCGGCCGGGCGCGGGAGCGGATGGACGGGATCAACGTGGCGGTGAATTGCGCGGGTATCGGGGCGCCTGGCCGCCTGGTCGGAAGACAAGGCGCGATGCCGGCTGCATTCTTCCGCAAAATGATCGAAATCAATCTGGTAGGCACCGTACTGATCTCGAAGGCCGCGGCCGTAGCCATGCAGCAGAATGCTCCCAACACCGCGGGCGAGCGCGGCGTGATCGTGATGACGGCATCGGTTGCCGCCTTCGACGGTCAGATCGGACAGGTGGCCTATGCGGCTTCCAAGGGCGGCATCGTCGCGATGACGCTGCCCATGGCGCGCGAGCTGGCTTCTTCAGGAATCCGCGTCGTAACCGTCGCACCCGGCCTGTTCGCGACTCCCATGATGAAGGGGCTGCCGCAGGAGGCCCAGGACTCCCTGGGCAAGCAAACTCCTTTTCCGCCGCGGCTGGGAGAGCCGGATGAGTTCGCCGCGCTGGTGGGTCAGATCGTCGAGAACACCATGCTCAACGGCGAGACCATTCGCCTCGACGGCGCGATCAGGATGCAGGCGCGTTAGCGCAGCGTCTGCCTCGGCTTCGATCGCCACTGCGCTATTCCGACGATCATGACGCCCAGCGGCACCGCGAACCGACACAGCACTGCCGCCAAGTACACGAGCTCGCGAGGAATCTCCACATCGAGATTGCCGGCAATCGCAACTGAAGTCGGGGCGGTGGCAAGGACGACGAGGTGACAGACCGCAAACGAAACGGCCGCAACCGTGACCACCGACCTCGCCCTTGAGGTCGATGCGAGATGCAGCAAGCTGTCGACTGCTAGAAACTTATGCGCCACCGAACCGGATCCTTGAATTTAGGCGCACCCATTGTGATCCGCTCGTCGGCCGCCGACCGCGAATCAGGTCTCAATCGCTGAGCCTGCCTATTCGTACCGCAATGCAGTAACTGGCTTGGCCCGCGCCGCCAGGAAGGCATGGCCACTCACGGTGATCAGCGCGATTGCCAATGCGATGCCGCCGGCGGCCAAGAACATCCAGAGCTTTAGATCCACGTGGTAGGCAAATCCATTGAGCCAACGGTTTGCACAATAATAGGCAATGGGCCAGGCAAGCAGGTTGGCCCATAGCACCGGCTTTGAAAACTCCCATGCAAACAGTCGGACAATGTCAGAGGAGTTGGCCCCCATCGCCTTTCGGATCCCGATTTCTTTGGTGCGCCGCTCAGTGGCAAACGCGGCAAGGCCGAAGAGTCCGATACAGGCGAGAAACAGCGCCAAGCCGGAGAACACCGCGAAAATGACTCCCTGGCGGATCACATCCATGTATTCACGTTGCATGATCTGATCGAGGAACACCCGCGAGATGGGTAACGATGCATTGCGCTCCTTCCACAGTCGATCGATCGACGCGAGCGTGTCCGGAATCTTTTGGCCGTCCAGTTGGACGTTGAGCATGTTCAACGTGGAACGATCGATGAGATAGATTGTTGGGTCGATCTTTGCGCGCGAGGCCGTGGCGGAGAAGTCCGGCGCGACCCCGATGATGGTCGAAGGCAGAGGCGGCGCCCTGAGATCCGCTCCACGGATCCAGAAGATCGATTTTCCAATCGCGTCCGCGGGTCTTTGAAAGCCGAGCTGTTGCAGGGCAGTTTCGTTGATCACGACGTTTGGCTGAAACGATGCCGGGGCGTCCGGGCTCACCGAGTCGGCTCCATAGGAATCGTCAAAGAATCGGCCGGCGAGCGGGCGTAGTCCATAGAGTTCCAGATAGCCGAAATCCGCCCATGTTCGGCTAAACGCAAGCTGGGTGCCGTCGATTCGATGCACCGACACATGACTCTGGTGGTACGGGGCGCTGCAGGCAGCCGCGCGCACGCCGGGAAGAGCTTGTATTTGATGCTGGATTACCTCATCGCACGCGCCGGTGACCAACAGGATCTGATCCGTCGGCACGCGTAGCCTGTCATTCAATGCGAATCGCGTCTGACGATAAATGGTCGCAGCCATCAAGATGATCCCGATCAGCATCGCGAACTGCAGGACGACGAGCCCCGTTCGCACGATGCCGGCACCGGCGGATGCCAGGGGTCCACCCTTGAGAACAGAAGCCGGCCGGAACGAAGATAGAGTCAGAGCGGGATAAATGCCTGCCAATGCGCCAACGGTGAATACGAGAGCCACCAACGCACCTAGAAGCACCGGATCTCGCCAGTAGGCGAAGGTGAGATTGGCCGCCGCGTAGGCGTTGAACCAAGGAATCAGCAGTTCCAGACAGGCCATTGCCAAAACCATTGCGATCACGACGTAGAGCAGCGATTCGCCGATAAACTGAACGATGAGGCTGCGCCGTGTCGCGCCCACCACCTTGCGGATTCCCACCTCGACCGCGCGCTTGGTCGAACGCGCCGTCATCAAGGTGACGTAGTTGATTGCGGCGATCAGGACGATCAGTCCACCGGTCGCAGCCAAGGCAAGCAGGGTCTCTTTGTTCGCTCGGGCCGTCAAAGCGCCGAGGGCGGGAAGACTCAGGTGGATATCACGCAGCGGAACGATGATCAGCTCGAGAACCGGCGGCGTGAGATGCAGCGCCGCCTGCGGTCCAATGGCATGCCGTTCCAGGAACGCTGCAAGGTCGTCCCTGATGGGCTCCACAGATGCGCCCGGAGTCAGGCGAAAATAGGTGAAAGCGGTGTCGCCGATACTGCCGCGATCGCCGCGATCAGCAATCGAGAGCGGTGAGAACGGGGCGAGGCCCGATGCAAAAATTTGCGCCGCCAGGTGCGAGTCGACCGGTATATCTTCGATCACGGCACCGACTTGCATCCTGTACGTCCGATCGATTTCGATAGTTTCACCGATGGGGGCATCTCGGCCGAAGTACTTGCGCGCCGCAGCGCGAGTGAGCACGATGCCGTCGGGGCGAGCGAGGGTGGCGCTGGGATCACCGGCGATGACCGGAAAGGGCATCACCTTGAAGAAACCCGGGTCGGCCCACGTGATGCCATCCAGCGCTTCGATGGCGCCCACGCGTAGGTCACCTCCCCCTTGAGCGAGGCGTGCGATCGCATCAATCGCCGGGTAATCGATTTTCATCGGCGCCGCGATATTGGGGAGCGCTGCATCTACGCGCAGGGGTCCTGCGCCGGGTGGGTGATACACCTCAGTGACGCTGAAGACACGATCGTAGCCCGGAAGGAAGGTGTCGTAATTGAACTCGGATCGTACAAAAAGCGCCATCAGTATGGCCGCCGTGAATCCGACGCTGAGACCCACGATGTTGATGCCCGTATAGAGACGATTGCACGCGAGGTTGCGCAGCGCAGCCATCATGTAGTTGCGAAACATCTTGGGTCTTCCTACTCGTAGCGCAGCGCCGCCGCCGGCTTGGCGCGTGCGACCAGAATGGAGTGCACGCTCACGGTGAGCAGCGCGATTATCAGCGTCGCCATCCCGGTCGCCGGAAACAGCCAGAGCGGCAGGTCAATGTGGTGGGCGAAAGTCTCCAGCCAGCGTGTCAACAGCCAGGCAGCCAGCGGCCAGGCAATCAGATTGGCCCATAGCACGGGTTTCGTGAATTGCCACATCAGCAGCCACATGATGTCGCCGGTGCCGGCACCCATGGACTTGCGGATGCCGATCTCTTTGGTGCGCTGTTCGGCCGAATGAGCTGACAGCCCGAACAATCCCAACGCAGCAATCACGACGGCGAGACCTGCGCCGAGAGTTATCGCCGTCCCTTGCAGTATGATATCCGCATACATGTCTTGAAGATTTTGGCTCAGGAAACGCCGATGAATGCTGGTATGCATTACCTGGGACCAGGCAGCATCAATTCCCGTTAGGGCCTCCGGAATTTGCGAGCCAACCAACCGAACGCTCAGCACGGAAAACGATATAGGGTCTACGTAGAGTATCTGCGGCAACACCTGTCTCCGGGTGTCGAGAACAAAATCAGGCGACACACCGATGATCTCGGATGACCCGATTGTGCCGGGCGTTGGATTTGCACTCCAGCGACGGCGATTCCAGGTCACAATCTTGCCAATCGTCTGGGAGGGAGAACTAAAACCCAGTTTGCGCATCGCGGTTTCATTGACGACAACGGAGGGATTCCCTGCCGTTTCCCCTTCGGCGAGGCGCCCATCATCTCCATGATCGTGATCGAAAAAGCGCCCCGCCAGCGGCCGTAGGCCGTAGAACTCAAGCCCGCCGTAGTCGATGACGCCGCTCACCATTGGAGATGCAGTCCCGCCCGGAACCTGTGCGGAAACGATCATTCCGCCATTAAAGAGCGCCGCCTCATTGGCGCAAGCGGCCCTGGCGACGCCGGGCACGGAGGCAAGGCGGTCTCGAAACGCTCGGCCGGAAGGGGTGCAAGCGTCGTCGATGAGAAGGATGCTGGAACCGTCGACTCGAAGTTGGCTGTTGAGTGAGAAGAGCGTCTGGCGCCAAATCGTTGCGGCTGTAATGCCGAGGCCGATCATGATGGCGAACTGCAGAGCGACGAGCGCGCGGCGAAGAATTCCCCCGGTTTCTCCCTGCACGAGTGTCCCCTTCAACACCGCGGCCGGCCGATATGCGGATAAGACAAAAGCCGGGTATGCACCGGCCATTAAGCCCAACCCTACGGTAGTAACCAGCAGAGCGCCCAATAGTGCTGGATCGCCAAGATAGTTGAATGCGATCTTCTGCTTTAGGACAGAGTTCATCCAAGGCAATAGAACTTCCGTAAGCGCTACGGCCAGCACCATCCCTAAGGCGACATAGATGACCGCCTCTCCCAGAAACTGCATTATTAATTGGCTTCGAAGCGCGCCCGCCGCCTTGCGAACGCCCGTCTCAATGGCGCGCTGGGCCGCTCGAGCAGTCATCAGCGTGACGAAATTGAATGATGCCGAGGTGATGATCAAGACCGCAATGGCGACCAGGCCGGCGAGAAGCGTCCTGTCCCCTCTGGGGGACATCGGTGATTCGCCGGGAGGCGATAGATGTAAGTCACCAATAGGCGTCAGCCGCAATCCAACGGTGAACCCAGGTGGGTAAATAGTCGAAGTGTCCGAATTGCGCGCTGCAAAGGAGGAGAGTTCCTGTTGCATCTGCTGCACAGGTGTGCCAGGCCGCAAGCGGATGAAAGTATAGGCGCTCATGCGAAACGGCCCTTGATCCGGTGTGAGATCGTAAAGCGCGAACTGGGAGTCGGCCGCGAGGCTTGAGCCGAACACATCGCCCTTTAGATAGCTGTTCGACGGCAAGTCTTCCACTATCGCGGTCACACGCATCGGATGAGATGTGTTGAAGGCGGTTGACACCTTCGCAGCATCCGATCCCATGGCAGGGTTGACTTCCAACAGTTCGCCCAACGGCTTATCTCGGCCGAAATACTTGCGTGCAGCCGTCCGCGTGAGCACAACGCTGTCGGGCGTGGCCAGCGCCGTTTGAAGATCGCCGGCCAACGATTTAAGCGGCATAACCCGGAAGAATGACGGGTCCACCCAGAGGAAGCCCGTCTCATCCGCCTCCACCTGGCCGTGACGCATGTACGGCGGATTATTTGCAGTCATGATCCGAGCAACGGTTGCTATCTGCGGAAACTGCACGCTCAGCTTTGCCGCCAGGCCGGGGAAGGACCAATCCCACCGCTCGTCGATCAATCGACGATCAATGTTGTCCCTGGTTTCGGTCAGCAGATAGACATCCCGATAACCCGGGAAGAACCGATCATAGGTGTATTCGTCGCGGACGAAGAGAGTGATCAGCAGCGCCGCGCAAAGCCCCACTGCAAGCCCAACGATATTGATCGCCGCATAGAGTCTACTGCGCGCGAGATTTCGCAATGCCGCCATCAAGTAGTTGCGAAACATTATCAGGCGGCCAGCAATGTCTCACTGACCACGTGACCGTCCAGGAGCTTCACGGTTCGCTGCGCGCGGGCGGCATGGACCAGCGAGTGGGTCACCATGATGACCGTGGTGCCCGACTGGGACACGCCGGTCAGCAGATCCATCACGGCCTCTCCGTTGGCCGTATCGAGGTTGCCGGTGGGTTCGTCGGCGAGGATCAGCTTGGGATTGGAGACGAGCGCCCGGGCGATCGCGACCCGTTGCTGCTGCCCGCCGGACAGCTGCTGGGGCAGATGGCGTGAGCGATGCGCAATCCCAACGCGGTCGAGTGCTTCGGCGACTCGGCGCTTGCGTTCACCGGCAGAAACGCCTCGATAGATCAAGGCCACGTCGACGTTCTCGGTGACGTTGAGATCATCAATGAGGTTGAAGCTCTGGAACACAAACCCGACCGCGCCTCGACGCAGCACGGTGAGGCGCCGCTCAGAGGCGCGGGCGACATCCTCGCCGAAGAACGAGTAGCGGCCGCTCGTGGGGCTGTCGAGGAGCCCCAAAATATTGAGCAGGGTGGATTTTCCACAGCCGGAGGGCCCCATGACAGCCAGAAACTCTCCCGCTGCCACCTCAAATGACACGGCATCCAGCGCGCGCGTCTCGACCTCGGTGGTGCGGTAGATCTTGCTGACATTCTCTAACTTCAACATCGCGACGCTCCTATGGCTTCAGGTCAATGCGATCGACGCGTTCCAGTCCCGTGTAATCGGAAATGATTGCTCGTTCGCCGACGGCAAGTCCGCTCAACACTTCGACCTGCTCGGTATTCCGGCGGCCGATTTTGATGGTTCGGCGAAGCGCCGATCTGCCATCTTTGGCCAGTACGAAAATCCAGTCGCCGCCGCTGCGATCCAGAAATGCGCCGGCCGGAAGAATGGTCGCCGTTCGATCGGCGCCAAGCGCCAATTTGCCCTGCAGCGCCTGTCCGGGCAGCAAACCGGCGGGCGTGGCACCTTGAAAAGCGAAATCCACGGTGAAAGTGCCGTTCGTCACTTTGGGGTAAACGCGGCTGACTTTGAGCGTATAGGTCTTGTCCCCAATCTCGATGTCCGCGATCTGCCCATTCTGGACGCGGCCCAGGTAGTACTCGTCCACCTCCGCCGCCAGCTTGAAACCAGTCTCCGGCGTGATCTCGCCAAAGCGCTCGCCACGGTTGCGGTTCTCGCCGACTTTGAGGTCCATGGCTGTGAGCCTGCCCGCCACCGGCGCTCGCACGGTCAGATTGTCGAGCTTGCCGTGGGTGATCTTAAGGTCCTGCTGCAGTTTCACCATTTGACTGTGAATCTGCGGCAGCTGCTGCACACGGAGCTCTTCTTGTTTGCGATTGCTCTCGTCCTGCATGGGGCGCACGCTCAAGTCGTAATTCAGTTCGTCTTGGACCTGATCTTTGACCTCGACCGGTTCGGCATCAGCGGAGGCGAGGATGATTCGCCGCTCGGCCGAGCGCTTAAGTCGAACGACATCGTAGTCGATCAGAGCGAGCGCCTTCTGGTTCGCGACGCGATTCTGTTCCAGCTGCGTTTCGTAGGTCTGCAATTGCGTGATGGACTCGACCAATCGCCCTTCGCGATCCAGCACATCGAGCTCGAGCTCGGTATTGCTCAACTGGACCAGCGGTTGTCCTTCCCCCACCATATCGCCGGCTTGAGCGAGGATGCGATCGACGCGCCCTCCTTCGAGCGCGTCCAGGTATACCGTATTCATCGGCACCACTTTGCCCCTGAGCGGGATGAAGTCGTGAAACGGACCCTGCACCACACTTCCTATGGTGACGCTGGCGGCTGCAACCCGGACGCTGCGTTCCGGGCTACCTAGGAAAAGGACGGCTATCGTGATGAGGAGCACGGCGACGATGGCGGCCATACCCCCTTGCAGCCAGAGTTTTCTGCGCCACCAGGGCAGCCGGATGGGTCGATCCATGCTCATGGCGTCACTTCCCGCCAGCCGCCGCCGAGGGCCTTGTACAAGGTCACGCGATTGCTCTGCTCGGCCAGGCGTGTCGTGAGCAAAACCTGGTGCGCTGCATAGTCGCTGCGCTGGGAATCGAGCACCTCGAGATAGCTGTCGCTGCCCACCGCGTGGCGCCGCTGCGAGAGTTCGTAAGCCCGGCTCGTGGCTGAGACCAGGGCTTCCTGGGCCGCGCGTTGCCGATTCAAAGTTGCGGTCAAGGCCAGTGCATCGGCGACTTCGCGAAAGGCGGACTGAACGGCCTTCTCATACTGCGCTAGCGCGATCTTCTCATCGACGTGCGCGACGTCCAGGCCGCCCATGAGCGCGCCGCCGTGGAAGATGGGCAGGGACATCACCGGCTCGAAGGCCCAGGTGCTCGTGCCGGACTTGAACAGGTTCGAGAGCTGATAGCTCACCGAGCCGAGATTCGCGTTGAGAGTGATGTTGGGGAAGAACGCCGCGCGTGCGGCGCCGATATCGGCATTGGCCGCCCGCAGCGTGTGCTCGGCTTCCAGGACGTCGGGCCGGCGCAGCAATACGGTTGAAGGTACGCCGGCCGGCAATGGCTCTATTCCCATGGTCTTGGAATCAAATTGCGCGGGCAGCAATCCGGGCTCGATCGAGGTTCCTACCAGCAGCATCAGGGCGTTCATGTCCTGGGCGACATTCCCCTCGAAACGTGCGGCGTCGGCGCGCGCCTGCTCGACCGTGGTTTGCGACTGCACGAGATCCAGGGCGGACACTGTGCCTGTCTCGTGCCGCTTCTGTTCCAGGGCGTAAGAATCCTCCTGGCTCTCGAGTGTTTGCTGCGCCAGGTGCTCGAGCTCACGATCGGATGCAAGCGTCAGATAGGCGTTGGCTACTTCGGCGATCAGGCTCAACTGGGCGCTGCGGCGCGCCTCAGCCTGTGACGCATATTTTTCCAGCGCAGCATGCGTCAAGCTGCGCACGCGGCCGAACAGGTCTACTTCGTAGGAAGTGATCGAGAGACCTGCCTCGAAGTAGCCGGTGGTCGGCGTCGCAATGCCATAGGTCAATGATGCCGGTAGCTTTTCGCGGGTGAAGCTGCCCGGCGCATCGATCGACGGCAGCAGTGCGGCTCGTTGGATTTGATATTCAGCGCGGGCCTTGTCGATATTCAGCACTGCCACGCGCAGATCTCGGTTGTTCGCCAACGCGAGGCCGATCAGCTGCTGCAGTCGTGTGTCGTGGAAAAAGTCGCGCCAGCCGATGTCGCTCGCCGCCGCACTTACAGCGGGTCGATCCGGCGTGGCCGCGGGGATTGGCCACTCAACAGGCACCGGCAATGCGGGCGTGCGATACCGCGGTTCGAGCGTGCAACCGCCGGCCACGCAGAGCCAAGTCACCGTGACACCGGCGGCGATGTATGTCTCGCTTTTCACGATTTGAAGTGTACGGTGCAAGGCCGCCGACAAAAACGACATGCTGATCATACAGTTAGCCTACATTGTTAAACTCAATGGCATTGCAACTGTCCGGAAACGGACAGCGCTCGTGTTGCGGGCCTTTGAATCCGTAGAGGTCCGCGCTTGCCTTGTGAATCCGATGGCGCTGCGCTTAGGCTTACGAGCATGAGTGGAGGTGCGAGTATCCTGATTGCGGAAGACGATGCCGATGTGCTCCGCGCCGCGCGTATCGCTTTGATTGGATTCGCCGATCGCGTGGAAACTCTCTCGTCGGTGGACGGGTTGGACAAACTGCTCATGTCCGCGTCATTCGATGTGGTGCTGCTCGACATGAATTTCGTGTCCGGAGAACGCAGCGGCAGCGATGGTTTGAATGCCCTGGCGCGCATCCATGCCTTCGACCCCTGTCTCGCCGTGGTACTGATGACTGCGTATGGAGGCGTCGCGCTGGCGGTGGATGCGCTCAAACGAGGCGCCGCGGATTTTATTCTCAAGCCCTGGCGAAATGACAAGCTCATTGCGGCGGTCACGGCCGCGGCGACCATGACTCGCACACGGCGTGAACGAGAATCGCAGCATTTGGACACGCTGGAAAGAGGCGCCATCGAACGCGCTCTCGCGCACCATGCAGGGAATATCTCGCTCGCTGCCGCCGATCTCGGCCTCAGCCGTCCCGCGCTCTATCGACGCATGGCCAAACATGGGCTTTAGAGTGACGGGGACAAGTCAGTTCGTACTTGGAATCTCGGTTCGCGCCATCGTGCTCGGCGGTCTGACAATGCTTTTTGTGCAACTCGTCATGCACACGCAACTCTATGCAACTTCGTTTGTGGTGGTCGGCCTCGCCGCGATCCTCATTTCGGATCTGGCCCGCTGTATCACGCGGGCCGACCGCCGGCTCGGACATTTTATCGACAGTCTCAAGGCCGGCGACGCGGATGTGCCCGCGGAGAGGCGCAGCGCATCCGGGCGGTCGCCCTCCCCATTCGACGACGCTATGATCAGGGTGCAGACCGAGCGTGCCGAACGGCATCAGCAGCTCGGCGCGCTGCAAACGCTCCTGGATACGGTGGCGGCCTCGTTGATTATCGTGCACTCAAACGGGCGAATCAGTCTCGCCAATCGCGCCGCGAACAAACTCGCCGGCGAACCGGTAGACAGCTTGGCGCAGATGGCTTCCGTGGGTCCGGCAGCGGCCGAGACGATATTGGCGCTCGCTCCCGGCACACGACGGATCGTACAACTCGCGGACGGGCGGTCGGCGCTGGTATCGGTGGCGCAATACACCCGTCCGGGCCGCGAGCCTGAACGGTTGATTTCCGTGCAGCGCCTCGCCGGCGAGCTCGACGCAGTGGAACTCAAGGCCTGGCAGGACATGGTGCAGGTGCTCGCGCACGAAATGATGAATTCGCTCACGCCGATCTCCTCGCTATCGGAGAGCTTGGAAGCGCTGCTACGCAGTGCTCAGTATCGCGGCGAATCGGGCTCTGCCGAGGCGGCGCGGGAAGTGAGCGATGCCGTGGACGCCATCAAGCGGCGCAGCGTCGGTCTGATGAATTTCGTGGATCGCTACCGACAATTCGCCGATCTTCCGCGGCCCATGTTGCGTCCGGTTCGTCTGTCCGAGGTTATTGGCAACATCGAGCGGCTGATGACGGCAACGCTGATGGACAAGCTCATTGTCTACTCGAGCCGGGTCGAACCGGTCGATCTGGTGATTTCCGTGGATCCGGAACTACTCGAACACGCGTTGATCAATCTGCTTCACAACGCCATCGATGCGGTGGCGAAGACATCGCGGCCCAGCGTTGAGATCACCAGTCGTTGGCTCAATGAACGGCAGGTCGGTATCTCCGTGACGGACAACGGCTGTGGCGTGGCAGCCGGGTCCATCGACCAGATCTTCGTGCCATTTTTCAGCACGAAACCCGGCGGCTCCGGCATCGGTCTCAGTCTCGCCCGGCAGATCGCTCTCGCGCATGGCGGCGGAATTGATGTGGAAAGCCGACCGACCGGAGGAAGCGTATTCACGTTTTTTCTGCCGGCGAGTCAACCGGACTCTTAATGTTCGGCCCGAGTGGTACCTGATTATCGAAATGTAATCGTCGGTTTTAAATTGGAGCATCAAATCATGAAGACAGCTACCGCGACGTTGCTGATCCTTGCCTCGATACTTGCCATACACTTTGCCGTCGGGGCGGCCGGCACGGACCGACCCGCGGGAGTCGCGGCGCAAAATTGGATCGCAATCAGCGACAAACTCGGGTTTGTCGTCATACCGCCCGACACATTTCCAGCCGCAACCCCGGACAAGCAACCGTTGCTTCTGACCCCCGCCGCGTCAGGCTACTTCATGGCGCGTTCCAGTCTTGGCTGGCAGCGTCTCGTGATCGTGGAGCCCCTGAAAGGCCCGGGTGCTGCCGGCTGATCAGCCCGGCGCGCGGATTTTTTGGCAAGGACCGCAACGTCGGGGTTGACTTCGATCGCAGCCTTCCATAACCGGCATCTCAGGGTGCTCGAACGTGCAGGATTGATTTCCTCCGCCAGCGACGCGCAGCGGCGACCCCGCAAGCTCGACGCCCGTCCCCTCGCGGAAGCGACCGAGTGGCTGGAGGCATATCGCAAATATTGGGAAGCGTCCTTCATGCGCCTCGACGGCTTGTTGGGCGAGCTGAAAGCCGCCGGCAAGAAGCGCAAACGCTCGACTGCCAAGCTGCGGTAGCGGAGGTTCGGTGCGCTTTCCAGACAGTTTCAAAATCTACATGCCCAGCGATCGCGAAATCCAGGTGTCTCGCGATTTCGATGCACCGCGCTCTTTGGTGTTCGATGCATTCACCAAGCCGGAGCTCGTACGCCGTTGGCTGCTCGGGCCGCCGGGTTGGACCATGCCCGTGTGCGAAATCGACCTTCGCATCGGCGGTTCCTATCGCTATGTCTGGCGCTCGGAGAAGGACGGATCCCAGATGGGAATGCGCGGTGTGTTCCGCGAAATCACGCCGGTCGAGCGCCTGATCGCTACCGAGAGATTCGATGACGCCTGGTACCCCGGCGAAGCGCTGGATACGACGGTTTTCGAGGAGAGACGTGGTATCACCAGGACAACGATCACCATCCTCTACGAATCGCAAGAAGCGCGCGACACGGCACGCCGTTCGGGCATGGAGCAGGGCATGGCCGCGGGCTACGACCGGCTCGAAACATTGCTGCCGACCTTCACCGGAGAACCCACATGATCGAAACGCCGAAAGTAGTCGAGACTCCCACTCAACTGGTTGCGATGGTTCACAGCAGATGAACGGTGTGCACGCGCGCTCCGCACCCCTTCGCCGCTATTTCACCGCAGTTTTTATCGCTTCGACAATCGCATCGCGCGACATCGCATCGGCCACATCGACTACGATGCGCGCTGCACCGCTCGGCTTCTGATGCAACTGCACGTGTACGGTTTTCGTCTTCAAAACCTCGGTAGTCGCCGATGATTCCTGTCTTTTGGCGGGCTGGCCGCCGCCACCCTCCTCGTTCAAGGATTTTCGGACCAGGTTTTCCGTCTCCCGCACCGACAACCCGCGCTCCGCCACCAGCTGCGCCAGCCGCACCCGTCCGTCGTCGCCTTCCAACCCCAACAACGCCCGCGCATGGCCCATGCTGATGGCTTTGGAATCGATCAGGTCCACGACGGATGCGGGCAAATCCAACAGCCGAAGCAGATTGGACACGGCGGCGCGCGAGCGGCCCACGGATTCCGCGACTTCGGTGTGAGTGAGCGAGAACTCGTCGATCAATCGCTTGAGTGCCCTCGCCTCTTCGGCGGACGTCAGATCCTCGCGTTGAATATTCTCGATGAGCGCGATCGCCACCGCTTCCTTGTCCGATAGCGGGCGAACGATGACCGGTATGTCGGTAAGGCCTGCCAATTTCGCGGCTTGCCAGCGGCGTTCGCCGGCCACGATTTCATACTTGGCAATGCCGCCGGACCCCGCCGGCAGCGGGCGCACCACGATCGCCTGAATCACGCCGTTGGACTTGATCGAGGCCGCCAGTTCCTCGAGCGGCTGCTGGTGTATTTCGCGGCGCGGCTGAAAGGAGCCGGTTTGCATGAGGGCAATCGGCAACGTCCCGCCGCCGCGGCTGGGACTCACGGTGAGCTGCGCGCCCAGCAGCGACTGCAGTCCCCGACCTAATCCTTTGGAGGGTGAGACCATGGACCCAAGACTACCGTATTGCAGGAAGTGCGGCACTACCGGAATAAAATCAATAAGTTGATCGGCGGACCGGGGCCGGCGTCCCGCGGTGTGCATATCGCGAGACGCACATCACGTTTCGGCGCATGCAGAACGCGCAAGCGCCATATTGACCCTACTATTCGGCAGGGAGGATGGGATCATGAAGAAATTCGCACTTAGTCTGCTCGCGGCCGTCACGCTGGCGCAACCCGCGCTGTCGGTTGCCGGCGATAAGCCGAGCGGCTGCGACGCCAACTCGAGTTCTTTTGTCCCGCACGCTCGCACGAGTCACCACGTCTATGGGACGCCCATTCAGCCGCCTATTCTGCACCGCGGGAAGACCTCGCATCGCCAGTTCACGGCAAAGAAACGATCTTCGAGCACCGCGATCAAATAACAACCTCAATATAAGGGGTATGCTTGCATGTCGTCGTATCGGGAGGCAGACGTGCAACCACAAGAATGGATTCGGCTGGCGCCGACGGCGGCAGTGTTTGTAATGATGGGGATCTGCGGCGGCTGCCAAAAAAAGGCAGCTCCGGTGAAGACGCCTGCGGACGTCGTGGCCGCGCAGCAGGAAGCGCTGCACGAAGTCGAGCAAGCGAAGGCCGAGGCAAAAAAAGACGTCAAGAGTGCCGCCAAGGTCATGGGCGTGGATTCGAAGGACGTGGCGCGAGCCAGGGTTACCGGCGCATTCGACATCGCAATGGCGCATGCCGACGGAGACCACAAGGTGGCGATTGAGAAGTGCATGACCTTGGCGCCGGCTGCGCAACAGCCGTGCAAGGACCAAGCGGACATCGACTATCAATCGGCGGTGGCTAAAGCCAAGGCAATGCGAGTCTCACAGCAACAATAGATCCTCCCGCGCGCGGATCTTCAGCCGGCGGTTTTGCCCGTCGTCCGGAACTCCAGTGCGCGCAGAATTTCGCGCCGGCGCGCCTCGCTGGCGCGCGACCATTCGGCGATCTCCTCGATGGTGCGGCGGCAGCCGATGCAGAGCCCTTGGTCGTCCAATCGACAGATGTCGATACAGGGCGACGGTACCCCCGCTTGACCGCTCAGTGCTGCGTCGACCATTGCTTGAGTACTCGGTGGATGGCGTCGAGCCCATCGGTCAGCGCAGCGGGTCCGGGCTGCAGGATGAGCGGCGATTTGATCTCGTGCAGCTCCCCGTCGCGCACCGCGGGCACCGCGGCCCAGCCGGCCCGGGCCGCCACTCGGCTTGGACGGAATCGCTTGCCGCACCAGGATCCCAGTATGACATCGGGGGCGCGGTTCACGACCTCGCCGGCGTCGCCCAGGATGCGGTCCTTGGCCAAGGGGCACAGTGCTCTCTCCGGGAACACATCGTCGCCGCCGGCGACGGCGATCAGCTCGCTGACCCAGCGTATGCCGGTGATGAGCGGCTCATCCCATTCCTCGAAGTAGACCCGCGGACGCCGGGGCAGGAGGGCCGCGGCTTCGCGCACCCGCTCGATGTGCGCCTCGAGCTCCTGAGCGTATTGCTCCGCCCGGGCCGCGGCCCCGACCAGGGCGCCGAGCCGGCGTACGTAACCCAGGATTCCATCGACGGAGCGATGATTGCTGATCCAGACTTCGACCCCGCGCTTGATCAGCGCCTGCGCGATGTCGGCCTGGATATCGGAGAAGCCGATGACGAAATCAGGCTTCAACTCGAGAATGCGATCGACCTTGGCGCTGGTGAACGCCGAGACCCGGGGTTTTTCCCGGCGCGCGCGCGCCGGGCGCACGGTGAAGCCGGAAATGCCCACGATGCGGTCTTCCTGCCCGAGCGCGTACAGAACCTCCGTGGGTTCCTCGGTCAGGCAAATGATGCGCCGCGGATATCGACCGTCCATGGGGGCATTCAAACAGGCACCTAGAGCACACCCTCAGCCAGCGCGCCGGCGGCGCCGTGCACGATGCTGTGCGCCAGGCCCGCGGCCTGCGGCAGCAGATAATCCGCATAGAATCGCGCGGTCATGATCTTGGCTTCGTAGAAGCCGGCATCGGCCCCATCGTCCGGAGGTGCGTCGAGCCGCTGCTGCGCGATCAGCGCGGAACGCAGCAGCTGCCATCCTCCCGCGACGATGCCGAACAGCTTGAGCAGGGGCACTGCGCCCACGGACACCGAAGATAGGTTCGTGGCGTAATTCTCCACGACATAGGCGATCGCGCGCTCCAACGCATCGACTGCGGCGGAATACTCCACCGCGAGCGCGGACAGATTCGGGCGGCCGCCGAGCTCCGCCGAGAGGGATCTCATCTGCGCAAGGGCCGCCCGCGCCGCACGGCCGCCGTCGCGCCCGAGCTTGCGCCCGACCAGATCGTTTGCCTGGATGCCCGTGGTGCCTTCGTAAATCGGGGTTATGCGCGCGTCCCGCAGAAACTGCGCGGCGCCGGTCTCCTCGACGAACCCGACGCCGCCGTGCACCTGGATCCCCAACGAGGCGATCTCGACCGAGTTTTCCGTGCACCAGCCTTTGATCACGGGGATCATCAAATCGGCGAATAACTGGTGGCGCTCCCGCTCCTCCGCCGAGGGGTGCAGGCGCGCGGCGTCGAGCGAAACCGCAACCACCGCGGCGAGCGCCCGCATGGCTTCGGTCTGCGACTTCATGAGCAACAGCATCCGGCGCACGTCGGGATGCCGGACGATGGGGACGCGCGCGCCGCCCCGCACGCCGGCCTCGGTGCCTTGAACTCGTTCGCGCGCATAGGCGAGCGCGGTCTGGAATGCGCGCTCGGAAATGCCCACCCCTTCGAGGCCCACCGAATAGCGCGCCGCGTTCATCATGATGAACATGTACTCCAGCCCGCGATTCTCCTCGCCGATCAGTTCCCCGAGGGCGCCGCCGTTTTGTCCGAAGGCCAACACACAGGTGGGGCTCGCGTGGATTCCGAGTTTGTGTTCGATGGAAACGCAGTGCACGTCATTGCGCGCCCCCAAGGAGCCGTCGTCATTGACCAGGAACTTCGGCACCAGGAACAGGGAAATGCCCTTGACCCCTTCCGGCGCTCCGGACGCTCGCCCCAGCACCATGTGCACGATGTTGCCCGTCAGGTCGTGCTCGCCGTAGGTGATGAAGATCTTCTGGCCGGTGATCCGGTAGCGGCCGCCGCCTTCGGGCACGGCCCGCGTACGCACGGCCGACAGGTCGGAACCGGCCTGCGGCTCCGTGAGATTCATGCTGCCGGTCCATTCTCCGGCGATCATCTTCGGTAGGTACCGGTCTTTCTGCGTTTGCGAGCCGCGCAGCTCGATGGCATCGATGGCGCCGCGGGTCAGCATCGGGCACAGCGCGAAGGCCACGTTGGCGCCGTTCCACATCTCCTCGACCAGCGCCGACAGAACCCTGGGCAGGTTTTGTCCGCCGAACTCGGCGGGACAGGACAGGGCGTTCCAGCCGTCGGCGGCGAACCGTGTGTAGGCCTGCTTCCAGCCCGCGGCGGTCAGCACCCGGCCGTCCTCCCAGCGCGCGCCTTCCAGATCGCCGCTGCGGTTGAGCGGAGAGAGCACCCCGCCCGCGAACTTGGCCGCCTCCTCCAGCACCGCGCCGGCCACGTCCGGCGTGATGTCGCCGAACCCCGGCAGCTGCGCGAGCAGCTCATGATCCGCCAATTCGCGCAGCACGAATCTCATGTCCGCAAGCGGCGCCTGATAGTCGTTCATAACGGCCCGGGCACCCTTACATGTTGCGGCGGTAGCGGCCGCCGACGTCGTACAAAGTGTGAGTGATCTGGCCGAGGGAACAGCCCCGCACGGCATCCATCAGCACTTCGAAGGTGTTGCCGTCGTCGATGACCGTGCGCCGCAGCCGCTCGAGCAGTTCCGGCGCCCGCGCGGCATGCGCCTGCTGGAATCGCCCGAGCCGCTCGAGCTGCGAGCGCTTCTCGGCATCGGTGGAGCGCGCCAATTCGACGGTCTCCGGCGTCGCCTGGCCATGCGGGTTTTGGAAGGTGTTGACCCCCACGATGGGGTAGGTGCCGTCGTGCTTGCGGCGTTCGTAGTAAAGGGACTCTTCCTGGATCTTGCCGCGCTGATAGCCGGTCTCCATGGCACCGAGCACGCCGCCGCGCTCGGCGATGGCGTCGAATTCCTCGAGCACCGCCTCTTCGACCAGATCGGTCAGCTCCTCGATGATGAAGCTGCCCTGATTCGGGTTCTCGTTCTTGGCCAGGCCCCACTCGCGGTTGATGATGAGCTGAATCGCCATCGCGCGGCGCACGCTCTCCTCGGTGGGCGTGGTGACCGCCTCGTCGTAGGCGTTGGTGTGCAGGCTGTTGCAATTGTCGTAGATGGCGCACAGCGCCTGCAAGGTGGTGCGTATGTCGTTGAACGCCATCTCTTGGGCGTGCAGCGAACGCCCCGACGTCTGCACGTGATACTTGAGCTTCTGGCTGCGTTCATTGGCCCCGTACTTGTTCTTCATCGCCACGGCCCAAATGCGGCGCGCAACCCGGCCGATCACGGAGTATTCCGGGTCCATGCCGTTGGAGAAGAAGAACGACAGGTTCGGGGCGAAATCGTCGACGTGCATGCCGCGCGCGAGGTAGGACTCGACGTAGGTGAAGCCGTTGGCGAGAGTGAATGCCAGCTGCGAGATGGGATTCGCGCCGGCTTCGGCGATGTGATACCCGGAGATCGAGACCGAGTAGAAGTTCTGCACCTGGTGATGCACGAAATATTCCTGCATGTCGCCCATCATCTTCAGGGCGAATTCGGTCGAGAATATGCAGGTGTTCTGCCCCTGATCCTCCTTCAAAATGTCCGCCTGCACCGTGCCGCGCACCGTCGACAGGGTCCAGGCGCGGATCTTCTGATATTCCCCTGCGGTGGGTTCGCGGCCGTTTTCCCGCTGGAACTTGTCCACCTGGCCGTCGATGGCGGTATTCATGAACATGGCCAGAATCATCGGCGCGGGCCCATTGATGGTCATGGACACCGAAGTCGTCGGTGCGCACAGATCGAAGCCCGAGTACAGCACCTTCATATCGTCCAGCGTCGCGATCGACACGCCGGCGTTGCCCACCTTGCCGTAGATGTCCGGGCGCAAATCCGGATCCCAGCCGTACAGCGTCACCGAATCGAAGGCGGTGGACAGGCGGTGCGCCGGCATGCCTTCGGACAGCCGCTTGAAGCGCTGATTGGTGCGGAAGGCATCGCCCTCGCCCGCGAACATGCGCGTGGGATCCTCGCCTTCGCGCTTGAAGGCGAATACGCCCGCGGTGTAGGGGTAGGAGCCCGGCACGTTCTCCTTGAGCAGGAAGCGCAGGATCTCACCGTCGTCCTCGAAGCGCGGCAGCGCCACCTTGCGGATTTTAGTGCCCGACAGGGAATCGCTCGTGAGCTGGGTGCGAATCTCCTTGTCGCGGATCTTCACCACGTACTCGGGCTGCGCGTACAGCTCCTGGGTCTTCGGCCATTGCGCGAGCAGTCGGGCCGCGGCGGGGTCGAGCTCGGCGCTCTTGGACGCAATCATCTCGTCAAAGCCTGGTACCGTCCGGCCGGACGCCGCAAACAAGGCCTTGGAGGTTTGCAGTGCCTGACGCTCGCGCGCCAGCCGCGTCTGGCGCCCGACCTCGCGGTGGAACTCGCGCAGCGTCTCGGATATCTCCGCCAGGTAGCGCACCCGCTCGGGAGGCACGATGGCGCGGCCGCGCGAAGACACCTTCACCGAGACCTTGGGCAACCGGGGCGGTCCCAGTTTCAAACCCACCTGCGTCAGGCGCGGCAGAATCGCCTGATACAGCGCCGTGACCCCGTCGTCGTTGAAACGCGAGGCCATGGTGCCGAACACCGGCATGCTGTCCGGGGATTGGGTGAACAGCTCATGATTGCGCTGGTACTGCTTGCGCACGTCCCGCAGCGCATCCTCGGAGCCCTTGCGGTCGAACTTGTTGATGGCGACGAAGTCGGCAAAATCGAGCATGTCGATTTTCTCCAACTGCGACGCTGCGCCGAATTCGGGGGTCATGACGTAGAGCGACGCATCGACCAGCGGAACGATGGCGGACTCGCCCTGGCCGATGCCGGAGGTCTCGACCACGATCAAATCGAAGCCGCTGATCTTGCAGGAGGCCAGCACTTCCGGCAGCGCGGCGGAGATCTCGGTGCCGGTGTCCCGCGTGGCCAGCGAGCGCATGAAGATCTTGTCGGAATCGATGGCATTCATTCGAATCCGATCGCCGAGCAGCGCGCCGCCCGTGCGCTTGCGGGATGGGTCGATGGAGATGACGCCGACGCGCAGCCCATCCTCCTGGTCGAGCCGCAGGCGCAGAATGAGCTCGTCGGTCAGCGAGGACTTCCCCGCACCGCCCGTTCCCGTGATTCCGAGTACGGGGGTCTTGATGCCGGCGGCCGCCTGCAGCAGCGCTTGGCGGACGCGCATCGAATAGGTCCGGTTCTCGACCGCCGTGATGATTCGCGCGAGCTGCCGCCGATTGCCGGAGCGCAGCGCATCCAGCGCTTCGGTCTCCGCGGGAGCAAGCGCCGAAACGTCGTAGTCGGCGGAGCGGATGACGTCGTCGATCATGCCCTGCAGACCCAACTTCGCGCCGTCGTCGGGGGAATACAGGCGGGTCACGCCGTAGGCCTGAAGCTCGCGAATCTCGGCGGGTACGATGACGCCGCCGCCGCCGCCGAACACCTTGATGTTGTCGCCCCCCTTCTCGCGCAGCAGATCCATCATGTACTTGAAGAATTCGACGTGCCCGCCCTGGTACGAGGTGATCGCGACGCCCTGCACGTCTTCCTGCAGGGCGGCGTCGACGATCTCCCGCACCGAGCGATTGTGACCGAGGTGGATGACCTCGGCGCCCGAGGCCTGCAGCACCCGGCGCATGATGTTGACGGAGGCGTCGTGGCCGTCGAACAGCGAGGTGGCAGTCACGAACCGGACCTTGTTGGCGGCCCGGTAGGGAGTCGGCTTGGCGGCGATGGAGACGGCGCTCATGGGTTGCTCGGCGCTATTTTAATGCACCCCAGGCCGAAAAGAATGGCCGAATCCGTCGCCTTCCTCGAGCGAATTTGCCACAGCCGCGCAACAGCTTCACGCGGGGCCCTGCGTCTTGGGGAAGGCGCCGGCCCTGCTCAGCATGCCCGGAACATCGCGGCCCATGGCGCCGGCCAGCCAGCGAGCGGAGGCGATCAGGCGCTCGATGTCCAATCCGGTTTGGTAACCCGATCGATGCAGCATGTAGGCCACGTCTTCGGTGGGGACATTGCCCGTGGCGCGCGGCGCAAACGGACAACCGCCGATACCGCCCAAGGATGCATCCACCGTCTTTACCCCGGCCTGCACCGCCGCCCACACATTGGCAAGACCGGTGTTTCGCGTGTTGTGAAAGTGCACGCGCACGCCGATCGGTTTGATCGCCGCGCTCACCTTCTCGACCAGGGAGGTGACCTCTCCCGGGGTCGCGACGCCGATGGTGTCGGCCAGCGCAATCTCCACCGGACCCGAGGCCGCGGCCGCCCGCGCCATCTCCACCACTCTCGAGGGATTGACCTCGCCGTCGAAGGGACAGCCGAATGCCGTCGAAATGATGATTTGCGCGCGGCGGGAATGTTGGCGCGCGAGGTGCACGACGTCGCAGCACATGGCGAGCGAGGCATCGGACGACATGCCTTGATTGCGGGCCGCGAAGCCATCGGAGGCCGCGCACACGGCGCCCAATTCGTCCATGCCCGCCTCGATGGCGCGAAGCGCACCGCGCTTGTTCAACACCAATCCGATGAAGATGACGCCGTCACGCCGCGGCAATTCGGCGGCCACCGCTTCGGCATCGGCCATCTGCGGGACGAGTTTGGGATTCACGAAGCTGACGGCCTCGATTCGGCGCACACCGGCGTCGAGCGAATGGCGGATCAGTTCGAGCTTCTGAGTGGTGGTGAACAGCACCGATTCGTTCTGCAGCCCATCACGGGGCCCCACTTCGACTATTTCGATATTGGACATATCTAATCCTTCAATTTCATATGTTTACGTATGAAATATAACGCTAATTCCCGTCACTAGGTCCATAGCCGCCACCGCCCGGCGTCGCAACGATGAAGGTGTCGCCGGGCTCCATGGCGACCTCTGCCAGCGCACCGAGGCGCTCCACTCGCCCGTCCGCCCGCTCCACCCAATTCTCGCCCGGCGCACCGCTCTCCCCGCCCATCAGGCCGAAGGCACCGTAGCGCCTGCCGTTGCTCAAGATGGAGGCGGTCATGGCTTCCAAGAAGCGAATCCGGCGTACGCCGCCGTCGCCGCCGCGCCAGCGCCCGGCGCCTCCGGACCCCGCGCGAATACCATAGGACTCGAGACGCACCGGGAATCGAAACTCCAGGACTTCCGGGTCGGTCAGGCGCGAATTGGTCATGTGGATTTGGACCACGCTGGTGCCCGCAAATTCGGGACCCGCGCCGGATCCGCCGGAGATGGTCTCGTAGTATTGATGGCGCGCATTGCCGAAAGTGAAGTTATTCATGGTGCACTGGCCCGCCGCCATCACCCCCAAAGCGCCGTACAGGGCATTGGTGATGCAAGTCGATGTCTCCACATTCCCGGCCACCACGGCGGCCGGAAAGCGCGGATTCAGCATGCACCCGTCGGGAACGAGGATGTTCAACGGCTCGAGGCACCCTGCGTTCAGGGGAATATCATCGTTCACCAGGGTGCGAAACACGTAGAGAACCGCGGCCGTGGTGATCGCCCGCGGCGCGTTGAAATTGTTGCGCTGCTCGGGGCTCGTGCCGCTGAAGTCGATGCAAGCGCTGCGCTGCCGCGTATCCACCCGCACGCTCACGCGGATCTCAGCGCCGTTGTCGAGCGGCAGGATGAACTCGCCGTCCTTCAGCGCCGTGATGACTCGGCGAACCGACTCCTCGGCGTTGTCCTGCACGTGGCGCATGTAGGCGATCACGGTATCGCGCCCGTGCTGCGCCACCGTGGATTTGAGTTCCCAAACCCCCTGCTCGTTGGCGGCGATTTGCGCGCGCAAGTCCGCGAGGTTCTGGGACGGATTGCGCGAGGGACAGGGTCCCGATTGCAGCAGCTCGCGCAAGGCATCCTCGCGCAGGATGCCGCGCTCGACCAGCTTGAAATTGTCGATCATCACCCCTTCGTCGGCGATACTCGTAGAAAACGGCGGCATGGAACCGGGGGTGGTGCCGCCGATGTCCGCATGATGGCCGCGCGATGCCACGAAAAAGCTCGGACGGGAATCGCCCTCGCCGAGATACACCGGCGTCACCACCGTCACATCCGGCAGATGGGTGCCGCCGTGGTAGGGATCGTTCAGAACGTACACATCGCCGACTTGCATGTGAGGATTGCGCGCGATGACGGTGCGGATCGACTCGCTCATCGAGCCTAAGTGCACCGGCATATGGGGCGCATTGGCGATCAGCGACCCTTCGGCGTCGAACAAGGCGCAGCTGAAATCCAGCCGCTCCTTGATGTTCACCGAGTAGGCCGTATTCTGCAGCCGCAGCCCCATCTGTTCGGCAATGTTCATGAACACATTGTTGAACAGCTCCAGAGTCACCGGGTCGACGCGGGTACCCGCGGCGTGGCGCACCGTGCGGGCGCGAACTCGATGCAATTCCATGCAGCCTCCGCCCGTGATCGAGGCCCGCCAACCCGGCTCGACCACCGTGGTGGCATTGCGATCGGCGAGAATGGCCGGACCATCGATACTCGCGCCGGCGCGCAGTGTCTCGACCTTGTACAAGCCAACGGCGCGCCAGCCCGCGGGCTCCTCGCCGCCGAGGCAGTACATGCGCACGACGGCGTCCGCAACCGCATCGAACCCCGGCATCGCGCCGGCCGGTGCGGAGTCGCCTGCGTCGTCCGCTCCCGGGGCGATGCATTCGATCGAGACCGATTCTATCGTCAGCGATTGCTTCGGCATTAAAAAGGCGAAGCGGCGGCGATAGGCGCCCTCGAAGGCCTCGCGCACCGCCGCCACCGCGTCGTTCGGCGCGCCCTGCATGGGCAACTCGATCCCTAAAGCCGTGTCGGTCCCCTGGTAACGGACGTGCAGGCGAAAAACGGTGCGCAGCGCGGCGCTCCCAGGCGCGCTCTCCAACCCCTGGGCGCGCAACTCTTCGCGGCCTTCGCTCTCCAGGCGCTCGGCTAGCCGGCGGGCAACGCCCAAGCCGGCTTCGTCCAGTTCGAGTTCCACCGCGGCCTCGCGCATGACGATTTGATCCGCGAGCCCCATGCCATAGGCCGACAGCACACCCGCCAGAGGATGGCTGAAAATGCGGCTCATACCCAGCGCGTCGGCCACCTGACAGGCGTGTTGACCGCCCGCGCCGCCGAAGCATTGCAGGGTGTAGCCGCTCACATCGTAACCGCGCATCACCGAGATGCGCTTCACGGCGTTGGCCATGCTGCCGACGGCAATCTGCAGCGCACCCGCCGCGGCCTGCTCCGCGCTCACGGCATTCCCGCCGGCGCCGGTCATGCGCTGCGCCAACTCGGCGAAGCGCTGCGCCACGATGCCGCCATCCAGGGACTCATCGGCCCCGGGGCCGAAGACCCGCGGAAAGAATTCGGGCTGGATGCGGCCGAGGAGAACGTTGGCGTCGGTCACCGTCAAGGGGCCCGCGCGCCGATAGCTCGCGGGTCCCGGAGCAGCGCCCGCGGACTCGGGGCCCACGCGCAACCGGGCGCCGTCGAAGCGAATGATGGACCCGCCACCCGCGGCGATGCTGTGAATGCTCATCATGGGCGCGCGAATTCGCACGCCGCCGACCTCGGTGTCGAAGGTGCGCTCGTACTCGCCCGCAAAGTGGCTCACATCGGTGGAGGTACCGCCCATGTCGAAGCCGATGACTCTGGAGTGTCCCGCCCGCTGCGCGGTGCGCGCCATGCCGACAATCCCGCCGGCCGGACCGGAGAGAACGGCATCCTTGCCGTGGAAATGATGCGCCTGGGTCAACCCGCCGGAGCTCTGCATGAAGAACAGCGGCACTCCGGGCATGAGATGCGCCACCCCGTCGACATAGCGCCGCAGGATGGGAGACAGATAGGCGTCGACGACCGTGGTATCCCCGCGCGGCACGAGCTTCATGAGCGGACTTACCCGATGCGACACGGAAATCTGAGTGAAGCCGATCCGACGCGCCAATTCTTTGGCGGCCTGCTCGTGCCGCGCGTAGCGGTAGCCGTGAACGAACACGATGGCGCAGGAGCGTATGCCGTCGGCGTAAGCCTCCTGCAGGCGGCCGCGGAGCGCCGCTTCGTCCAATGCCTCGATGACTTCGCCGCGGGCACCGGTTCGTTCCGCGGCTTCGATCACCCGCTCGTACAGCATTTCAGGAAGTACGATGTGCCGGTCGAACAGCCGCGGCCTCGCCTGAGTCGCGATCCGCAGCGCGTCGCGAAAGCCGCGCGTGATGACCAGCAGAGTGCGTTCGCCCTTGCGCTCCAGCAGCGCGTTGGTCGCCACGGTGGTACCCATCTTGACGCAGGCCACGCGTTGCGCCGTGATCGATTCCCCCGGTGCCAGCCCGAGCAGCCGGCGGATCCCTTCCACCGCGGCATCGGGGTACTGCGATGGATTCTCCGACAAGAGCTTTTGAGTGTGCACGCGCCCGTCCGGCGCATATCCGACGATGTCGGTGAACGTGCCGCCCCGATCGATCCAAAACTGCCAGCGCCCGCTCATGGCAGGCTAGCCCCGCGTTCGGGTCCGCAGGGCGTCCCAGCTCGCATCCGCGATCCACCCGCCGTCCACGGGCAGACTGACTCCGTTGATGAAGCCGCTGCGCTCGCCGTCGGCGAGAAAGGCGATCGCCTCGGCGACGTCGCCGCTCGTTGCGAAGCGCGCCATGGGCACCCGATCGACGATGTCGGCGTCCGAATAGGCGCCGCTTCCCTGATCCGCGGCATCCATCTCCGTCTTGATCCACCCCGGGCACACGGCGTTGACGCGCACGCCGCGTGCGCCCCATTCGGCGGCCAGAGTCCTGGTCAGCCCGATCAACCCGTGCTTGGAGGCGTTGTAGGCGCTCCTATGAATGACACCCGCGAGACCTGCGACCGAAGCGACGTTCACGATACTTCCGCCTCGTCCTGCCAGCATCTGCGCCCCCAGATGCCGGCACAGCAGGAAGGGGCCGAACAAGTTGATGTTCATCACCCGTTGCCATTGCGCGGCGGTCGTCTCCTCGGCGGGGGCAATCAAGCTGATGCCGGCATTGTTCACCAATCCGTCGGCCGCGCCGTAGTCGCGGGCGATGCACTCGGCCACGTGCTGCACGAACGACTCAGAGGACACATCGCCCACGAGCGCCGCGGCCTGCGCTCCCGCGCTGCGCAGCCGCTCCACTTGGTTCTCGAGCGGCTGCACGTCCAACAGAATCACGCGGCAATTGCGCCGCGCCAGCAGCGCGGCGGTCGCAAGGCCCACGCCCTGCGCCGCTCCGGTCACTACCATGGTTTTCACCCGAACCTCCCCGTCATGGCGCGTGGCTTGGCGCGGCATCGACCGACTGCCCGGCATCGACCGACTGCTCGACCTCGATCCACAGCCAGGCGACGGCGCTCGCGGCGGAGAAGGCCGCGCCGAGAACGAACGCCGTATGCCACAAATGCTCGCCCGACAGATAGCCGACGATGGGGATGCCTACGATGCCTCCGAGATTGCCCCCCGTGTTCATGACGCCGCTCACCGCCATGGTGTCCCCACGCCCCACCGTCATGGCCGCTCCCCAGTAAGCGCCTTCGCTGAGTTCTATGGAGGCAAAGCAAACCGCGAGTCCCGCCACCGCGAGATAGGGATTCGAGGCATTCACCGAAATCAACAGCAAGGCGCCGGCGGCGGAGACCGCCGCCAGCGGTACCAGCCGGTAGCCCCAGCGGTCGCCCACGCGGCGGCACAACCCGCCGGTGATCGCTCCGCCGACCCCTGCCCCCGCGGCCGCGGCCAGAGGCGGCACCATGGCGAGCCAGCCGCTTTCCAGCAGCGAGAAATGCCGCTCTTGCACCAGGTACAAGAAGACCCAGTTGGAGAGCAGGTAGAACGTATAGTTCATGCACAGATAAGAGATCGCCAACAACAAGACATTGCGGTTCTTGAGGATGAGCAGAAGCCGCTTGAAGTTGATCTGACTGTCGACCGGTGCCACTTCCTGGCCGCCGATTTCGGCGAGTTCGCGGTCCGACATGGCAGGATGCTCGCGCGGCGTATTGCGTCCGTACCACGCCCATAGCGCTATCAGCCCCAAGGCCGGCAGACTCACCCAGAGCAGGGCCCGTTGCCACCCCATCGTGGACATGAGCGTTGCGATCAGCGGCGGCGTGAGCGCCGCGCCCAGGCCGAGTGCCATGGTCTGCAGGCCTTGGACGGTCGTCCACTGGCGCGGAGAGAACCACACTTCGAACACGCCGGCGGACACGGGGAAGATCGCCGCCTGCGAGCAGCCCAGCAGCAACTGCACGGCAAGCAGCCCAAGAAACAGCCCCGCTCCGCTGAAGGCATAGGGCACCAGAGGCATCCCGATGGTGGCCAGGAAGGCGAGCAGCCCGATGATGACGAAAGTGCGCCGCGCGCCGTGGCGCTGACCGAAAATGCCCCCGGGAAGCTGGAAAAAACCATAGCCTAAAACGAAGCCCCATTCGATCAAGCCGATTTGAAATTGGCTGAGGTGCAGCTCCGGCATCATTTGCGCGGCGACGACCGTGATGCTCTTTTGCTGGAAATAAGCGAGGAATCCGAATCCGAACAGAAGGGAGAAGATGCGCCATCGGATGCGGATCAGCGGCGCGTGCGGCGCCGGCGCTGCTACGGTTGCGGGTGCGGCTACGGACGAGACGGTCGGCTCCATGCGATATATTGGCATATTGTCATCAGAGGTTACTCAATGAAAAACCGCCCCAGCGGATTCGGTATCGAGAAATTGCCGCGCATCGTACGCGGCCAGGGCAGCTATTTGTTCGACGAGCAGGGCAAGCGCTATCTGGACGGATCGGGCGGTCCGGCGGTGTTCTGCCTGGGCCACGCCCACCCCGAGGTGAACGCGGCGATTGCGCGTCAATTCGACGAGATCGCCTACGCTTATCGGTATTTATTCACGAGCTCCGCCCTCGAAGGCCTGACCGGGACGGTGCTCGAACTGTGCGGCGGCGATTTTACGGACATCGTGTACAGCGGCAGCGGGTCCGAAGCGGTGGAGTCGGCGCTGAAGATCGCGCTTCAGCACTATGCCGCTCGCGGGATGATGAACAAGCGCCGCTTCATCGCGCGCCGCCGGTCCTGGCACGGCAATACCTTGGGCGCGCTGTCGGTTTCAGGCTTCGCGCAACGGCGGCGCGCCTTCGAGGGCAGCCTGCTGGACGTCACCTTCGTTTCGGCGGCCAACGCATACCGCCTGCCGGACGGTG
>Ga0209624_10000072_pt1 | contig 93633 bp, 98 predicted proteins | sample JacPinW_OM2H0_O1_FD_188565 | JGI IMG/M metagenome (GOLD analysis project Ga0209624, IMG submission 188565) | Forest soil microbial communities from Algoma, Ontario, Canada - Jack Pine, Ontario site 1_JW_OM2H0_O1 (SPAdes) (version 2) | ecosystem: Environmental > Terrestrial > Soil > Boreal... | reverse complement strand
GATATTCCTCAGAGCAAGCTCAATGCCATCGCTCGTCGACTGAACGAACGGCCCCGACAGACACTCGACTTCGAGACCCCGGCGGAACGCTTTGGCCAATGTGTTGCGTCGATCGGTTGAATCCGCAGCCGGAAGCGGACTGGCAGCGCTGCGAGGTGGTTACTCGTCGACTGCGGGGGTCTCATGCGAGGGCCGCGCGGCTGGGACATCCGGCTCTTGCATAGCCGTACGCACGACCTTCTCGAAGATCGGCGGTGTCGGTAACTTTAGTCGCTGCCGTTCTTCCAAAACCCACCTGGCAAGGTCCGCCGTCATTCGCACACCGCCGTCGTGCGGGTAGGTCTTGGCAAGCGCCTCGAATGCCAGCCAAAGGGCGTCGTTGGTCTTATCCATTACCCGTCCCCCGTCGGTTTCGTTCTTAGAAGCGAAGGCGTAATCGGCTCGGAGCGCCTAACGAAAAGCCCCGGCGGATGGCCGGGGCTCTGTGCGCGAATCGAGCGTGAGACTCAGTTCGCCTTGCGCCGCCTCATGAGGCCGACACCGGCAACGCCGAGCCCAAGCAAGGTAAGCGTGGCGGGTTCCGGTACGCCGGTGGTGACCACGGTTGCTGTTGCGAAAGAGAATGGGTAGGTATTAGAGATTGTTTCGGGGTTCGCCAATGTCCAGTCAGTGAGGGTGCAGCCGCCGCCCCCATAACATTCATTGTAATCGTAGTTTTCTACTGCGGTGTAAGGGGTGGGACCAGCGGAGTCAGGCCCCAAACCATATGCAAAAGTCGGGGTCTGTCCGTTAACATTGGGGTCCCCTAAAGCGAGATACACAGCGGATGCGAGTTCATGAGCCAGAGTGGGGTTGCCCCACCACGGTTGCTCTTCGAGTACCGTCGATGCGCTCGCGAATGTTTCGTACGGTGTGTTTGTGACGTCGTACTCCGTACCGCCTACTGACACTATGTCATCGGCATAGGCGGGCTTTACGGCCCCACCCAACGCAAACACCCCTGCCAAGGTCAAGCCGCATAGCATTTTGTTCATCTTCATCTATCTCTTAATTTTAATATTGCGCAGGCCGGTGTTATGCCCGGACGCTGCGCGCAGAGTGGCCGCGCAGTCAAGTGCGATTTAACAATATGACGATGGCGCCAAGTCTGCGACGGTCGTCAAACACGGACCAAGTGATTGTTGCGCTGCACTCAATCGTCGGTTGGCACCATACAGCACGCGCATGCTCGGAGCGATTGCACAATGGTGTTGGTCAATACCTTGAGTCTCAGCCAGGAGTGGCGGCGTCGGGCGTCGACCCCCCGAGTCAGATGCCCGCGTACCACTCGTAACCACGATCTTCCCAATACCCGCCTTGACCGTCTGCGACGGTTTTAAACGTCTCAACCAGCTCGATACGCATGACGTATTTGGCCATCTTGTAGCCGAGCTGCCGCTCGATGCGAACTCGCAATGGCGCACCATTTGCAATGGGTAACGTTCTGCCATTTAGCGCGTAGGCGAGTATGGTTTGCGGGTGATAAGCGTCATCTAGGTCGACGCTTTCGTAATAGCGCGCGCCATCATCCATGACGTCGGCGCAGTAGAACACCACATATCGAGCCCGCGGTTGGGGCTGCACCACAGCGAGAACCTCGCTGAGCGGCACACCGGTCCATTTTCCGATGGCGCTCCAGCCCTCAACACAATCGTGTCGCGTGATCTGCGTGCGGCTGCGCATGCCGCGAAGCCGTGCGAGCGAAAAGTCGCTCGGTCGATTCACCAATCCGTCCACGCGCAGCGCCCAGTCCACGAACTGATTCGCAGCGAAGGCCCGATACGCGGGATCGTCCGGGTAGTCCGTACCGTTGCTGCGGAACTCCGGGGAAAGGTCGGCTTCCGTAAATTCCTGCGCCATGGATTTGCGAGACGTGAGCAAGCGCTGGGCGGCGCGGTTCAGGTGTTCACCGGTCTCCAGAAGCTTTGGAAACCAATGCGTTTTTGAGAGTGCATCGCAGCCGGACAACAGCGCAGTGCAGGCACTGCCGAGCGCGGCCGCCAGAAATTTCCGCCTCGATGAGCTACCTGGGAATCACAAGCAGGAGAGTCTCACGGAATTGCAGTGAAAAGCGGTAGAGCACTGGCTCTCCCGGCGACGCTGTTCATGGGCGTTCACTGGAGTCATATGTCGGTTCCTGGGATGGGGAGTGACCCGGATCATGTGCCGCTCAAACTTGCATGCATCTCGGACCGAAATTCTTCGTCATACAATGCAATAAATCGCTTTGCGGCAGGGTCTATCAGGGAAAGGGCGACCGACTCCACTCCTGGGCGAGAAATTCGGTCGCGCCGGACTGTCTCAATCGTCCTGGAGGATCAAAATGAACGCCATCAGCCGGTCTCTCGCAATCAGCGGTCTCATCATGATGGGCGGCTTCACGTACACGTCAGTTTATGCCGACGACATGGCGTCAGTCGCGCCTGCTGGCTTCATCACGGGTCTGCGCACCATGGACACCATGCACATGATCGATGCGGACCACGATGGAACGATCTCGCAGGAGGAATGGACGACGTTTCAAAACCGGGTATTCTCAATGTTAGACAAGAACAACACCGGTTTCGTGGATGCCAAGGAGTTTTATGGTGATCCCATGGGGCCGGTTTCATTCGCCCCCGGGGCATTCATTAAGGGACTGAGGACCAAAGCGATGTTCGACAAGATCGGCGCCGACGCCGATGGCAAGATTTCACGAGCACAGTATCTGAGTTTTCAGCAGAAAATCTTCGACATGATGGACACGGGCGGAAAGAAACAACTGACAGCCGGCAATTTCATTACCCGGAAGCCCTGAGAGACTGAGCGCAAATCGCGCGCAGTGTCCCGCCCCCGGAGCAGGGCCGCGCTCGGCGCCACGAGCGTGGCGCTGTCGGCGGGTCAGTCGTGCCCAAGAGTCCAGGAGCGGGCACTGCGTTTCGGACATGGCAACCGATCAGTGCTTGCGAGCAGATAAGCCGTCGCTTCCTCGCCGCTATTGAGCGAGCGGATGACTTCGTCGAAGCGATCGGGAACTGTCCGGCCGGCGCGCTGTCTCATGACCGACCTTCGCGCAACCACATATACAAAGAGTGGGTAGAATCCCACCCGCGGACGGCACGACGAGCACTGACGCTCGCCCCCGCACCGCCGCTTCGGCGCTGCGGTAAATACCTCCAGAAAGAGAATCGAAATAAACGTTAACTTATTGTTTTTATTGGTGCCCGGGAGAGGACTCGAACCTCCACGGTGTTACCCGCTAGTACCTGAAACTAGTGCGTCTACCAATTCCGCCACCCGGGCAGGTGGGCGGCGCAATGTACGCACGGGTCCAGGGACTGTCAATTGAACGCACGTAGAGGAAAGCACGGCCCGCGCGCCCGCGGCGGCAGCGCGCGCACCGCCAAGGCCCGCGGGCCGCAGCACGGGCAACGCGGCGGCACGACGGCTTCTGCAGCCCCTGGCGCAGCGGCGCGCGGCCACAGCTCGCGCACCGGGCGGCGTGCCGGCGCGGCGGGCGCGGCAAGCATGGTCAAACCGGGTGCGCTGGTGGAAGGAACCGTGAGCGCTAATCGCGCCGGTTACGGTTTCCTGCGCGTCGAGGGTTTCAAGGACAGCGTGTTCCTGCCGCCGCCGCAGATGCGCGGTGTGATGCACGGCGATCGCGTGCGGGTGAAGGTCGCGCGCGATGCGACAGATCGCTGGTCGGGCGTGGTTGACCAGGTGCTCGAGCGCGGCGTACACGCGTTCCTCGGGACTGTGGAGGTCTCTGGCCGCTCCGCCTGGGTGAGTGCGGCCGACCGGCGGCTGCAGCTGCGGTGCGCGGTCGCGCCGCAGGACCTCAACGGCGCGCGCAGCGGCGACTGGGTCATCGCCAGGGTCACGCAACACGCCGGCAGCGCATCCGCCGCCCAGGCCGTCATCGTTAAGCGTCTCGATCCGTGCCGCCCGGTGGAGCTCGCCACCGAGTCGGCGATCGCGCGCTTTGATCTGCCGTACGAGTTTGCCGCGGCCGCGCTGCGCGAGGCGCAATCCTATGGCGAGCAGGTGGACGCGCGCGAGGCGGGCCAGCGCACCGACCTGCGCGATCTGCCGCTGGTGACCATCGACGGCGAGGATGCCCGCGACTTCGACGATGCCGTGTATGCGGAGGAGAGCGCCGGCGGCTTCCGCCTGATCGTCGCGATCGCCGACGTCAGCCACTACGTGCGGCCGGGCACCGCGCTTGATGCCGAGGCACAGCTGCGCGGCACCTCGGTGTATTTCCCGACGCGGGTGCTGCCGATGCTGCCGACCGCGCTGTCCGATCACTTGTGCTCGCTGGCGCCGCGCGTCGACCGCCTGTGCTTCGCGGCCGACATGATCGTCAGCCGCAACGGCGCATTGAAGAGTGCGCGCTTCTACCCGGCGGTGATGCGCTCGGCGGCACGGCTCACTTACCGTCTGGCAAACGAGGCTCTGTTCGAGGGGCGGCCGGCGGCGCGCGCCGAGCTCGGCCCGCTGTGCGAGCGGCTCACCGTGCTGGTCGACGTCTACCACGCGCTCTACAAGGCGCGCGCGCGCCGCGGGGCGCTGGACTTCGACGCCGCCGAAGCTGAGTTCGTCATCGATGCGGGCGAGCGGGTGCGCGCGGTCGAGCTGCGCGTGCGCAACCAGGCCCACCGCCTGATCGAGGAGTGCATGATCCTCGCCAACGTCGCAGTTGCACAGGAGCTGGAGAAGACCCACACCGGCACGCTCTACCGCGTGCACGGCACTCCCGAGGACGAAAAGCTCGAGCGCCTCGCCTCGACGCTCGCCTCGCTGGGCATCGAGGCACACATTCCGCAGACCGTCACCACGCGCGACCTGCAGGCGATCGCGCGCCGCGTGGGCGATCCGTCCGAGCGGGCTTTCGTGGAATCGCTGGTGGTGCGCGCCATGCCGCAGGCGGTCTACCAGCCGACCAATATCGGTCACTTCGGACTTGCGCTCACGCACTACGCGCACTTCACGTCCCCCATCCGCCGCTACCCGGACCTGGTCGTGCACCGCACCCTCAAGGCGCTGATCGGAGCGGCCGGCGGCGCCGCTACGCGCTATGACGCCGCCACGCTCGGCGCGCTCGGCGAGCGCACTTCGCGGCTCGAGAAGCGTGCCGATGAGGCCGATCGCTACGTCGCGGGATTCCTCAAGTGCACTTATCTCAAGGAGCGCATCGGGCAGACGTTCCAGGGCCTGATCACCACCGTGGTCGAATTCGGCTGCTTCGTGCAGATTCTCGACGTGGCCGTCGACGGGTTGCTGCACATCGACAGCCTGCGCGACGACGACTACGTCATGGAAGATGACGGGCACGGCTGGCGCGGGCGGCGCAGCGGCAGGCGCCTGCGCACCGGCGCCCACATCCGCGTGGTGGTGACCGCCGTGAACCCCATCGAGGGTCTGATCGACCTGGCGCTCGCCGAGGCGGCGTAGCAGCTTCCGCGTCCGATCTGCCATGCCGACTTCGCCGCAGGGTGTCCAGAGGATCTACGGTCTGCATGCCGTGCGCATGATGCTGGAGCGGCATGCCGCGCGCGTGCGGCGGGTGTATCTCGCCGAGCGGCGCGCCGATGGGCGGGTGCGCGCGATCGAGGAGCTGGCGCAGCGTCACGCGCGCGACGTCCAGCGCGTCGAGCCGCGCGCACTGCAGCAGCTGCTGGGCGACGTCGCGCACCAGGGCGTCGCCGCCGAGATCGAACCCCTGGCCCCCTGGAGCGAGGACGCGCTGCTCACCGCGTTGCAGGCGGCCGTGGCGCCGCTGTTGCTGGCGCTCGACGGTGTGCAGGATCCGCACAATCTGGGCGCCTGCCTGCGCACCGCCGATGCCTGCGGGGCACTGGCGCTGATCGTGCCGCGGGATCGCGCCGCGCAGCTTACTCCCGCCGCGCGCAAGGTGGCGGCCGGGGCTGCTGAGAGCACCCCGGTCGTCACGGTCACCAACCTCGTGCGCACGCTCAGACTCCTCAAGGAGGCGGGTCTGTGGGTGGTCGGCGCGGATGCGGCCGCGCAGCAGCGCGCCGACGCCGTGGACCTCAAGGGACCGGTGGTGCTGGTGCTGGGTGGGGAGGGCGGCGGACTGCGGCAACTGACGCGGGCGCATTGCGACTTCATGGTGAGCCTGCCGCAGCGCGGTGCCGTCGAGAGCCTCAACGTGTCGGTGGCCGCCGGCATGCTGCTCTACGAGTGCGTACGCCAGAGGGACAAGATATAACCGCAGCCGCAGCAGGCGAGGTGCGCCACGTGGATTTCGAACTCAGCCGCAAAAGCCGCGATTACCTCGAGCGCCTCGGCGCGTTCATGGACGCGCACGTCTATCCGAACGAGGAGCGCTACTACCTGCAGCCCGCCGACCGCCGTTGGGACGAGCCGCCGTTCCTGCAGGATCTGCAGCACCAGGCGCGCGCTGCCGGGCTGTGGAACCTGTTCCTGCCCGACTCGCAGCACGGCGCGGGCCTGACCAACCTGGACTACGCGCCGCTGTGCGAGCTGATGGGCCGAGTGCCCTGGTCGGCGGAGGTTTTCAATTGCGCCGCCCCGGACACCGGCAACATGGAGACGCTCGAGCGCTACGGTACGGCGGCGCAGAAGCGCGAGTGGCTCGAGCCGCTGCTCGCCGGCACTATCCGCTCGGCGTTCGCAATGACCGAGCCGCGGGTCGCTTCCAGCGATGCCACCAACATCGAAAGCTCGATCGTGCGCGACGGCGACTCGTACATCATCAACGGGCGCAAGTGGTGGACCTCGGGCGCGGGCAGCGCGCGCTGCCGGCTGTTCATCTTCATGGGCAAGACCGATCCCACCGCACCCCGCCACCGCCAGCAGTCCATGATCCTCGTGCCGCGCGACGCGGCCGGCATCAATATCCTCAGACACCTGCCGGTGTTCGGTTTCGACGATGCGCCGCACGGTCACATGGAGATCGACTTCAAGGACGTGCGCGTGCCGTGCGCCAACCTGCTGCTCGGCGAGGGCCGCGGCTTCGAGATTGCCCAGGGACGCTTAGGCCCCGGACGCATTCATCACGCCATGCGCCTGATCGGCCTGGCCGAGCGGGCGCTGGAGCGCATGTGCCGGCGCGTCAAGAGCCGCGTGGCCTTTGGCCGTCCGATCGCCGAGCAGTCGGTGACGCTCGAGCGCATCGCCGAGTCGCGCATCCGCATCGATCAGGCGCGACTGCTGGTCTACCGGGCGGCGTGGCTCATGGACACGGTGGGCAACAAGGCCGCGCGCGCCGAGATCGCCGCGATCAAGATTGCCGCGGCCGACACCGCCTGCCAGGTGGCGGACTGGGCCATCCAGGCACACGGTGCCGCCGGCCTGTGCGAGGACTTCCATCTCGCCCGCGCCTATGCGCACGCGCGTGCCATCCGCCTCGCCGACGGCCCCGACGAGGTGCACCGTAACCAGATCGGCCGACTCGAGCTGGAGAAATACCCCTAGCATGAGCGGCGAGGAATTCGCCGGCACCATGCCGGTGCCCGAGCGGCAGCGCTTCGACGAGGCGGCCCTCGAGCGCTACCTGCGTCTGCACGTACCCGCTTTCGTGCCGCCGCTCATGGTCGAGCAGTTCCGCGGCGGTCAGTCCAACCCGACCTTTCTGCTCCGCGGTGGCGATGGCGCGCAGCTGGTGTTGCGCAAGAAGCCGGCCGGGGCGCTGTTGCCTTCGGCGCACGCGATCGATCGCGAGTTTCGCGTCATCAGCGCGCTGCACGCCAGCGCGGTGCCGGTGGCACGACCGCTGTGCCTGTGCAGCGACGTGACGGTGATCGGCACCATGTTCTATCTCATGGAATACGCCGCCGGCCGCGCCTTCTGGGATCCGACGCTTCCCGGTATGAGCGCGCTGCAGCGCGCGGCGATCTACGACGAGATGAACCGTGTGATCGTGGCGCTGCACACCCTCAACTACGCGGCGGCCGGACTTGCCGACTACGGCAAGCCCGGTAACTACTTCGCGCGGCAGATTGCCCGCTGGAGCGGCCAGTACCGGGCGTCCGAGACAGAGCGCATCGAGGCGATGGAGAAGCTCATCGCGTGGCTGCCGGCGAACATTCCCCCCGGGGATGAGACCGCGCTGGTGCACGGGGACTACCGGCTCGACAACATGATCTTCGCACCGCACGCGCCGCGCGTGCAGGCGCTCCTCGACTGGGAGCTTTCCACGCTCGGTCATCCGCTCGCCGATTTCTCCTATCACGTCATGCTGTGGCGGGTGGAAAGCGGCGAGATCCGCGGGCTGCGGGGCATCGATCACGCCGCGCTCGGCATCCCGACGGAAGCGCAGTACGTGGCCAGCTACTGCCACCGTACCGGGCGCGCGGGGATCGAGCCCGAAGTGTGGGAGTTCTGCATGGCGTACAACCTGTTCCGCATCGCCAGCATCCGCCAGGGAATCATGAAACGCGTGCTGGAGGGCACGGCCGCCAGTCGCCACGCCCGCGAGTCGGGCGAGCGCGCGCGCGAGACCGCCGAGCTCGCCTGGCGCCAGGTGGAGGAGCATCTGGGCGGCTGAGGCGTGCGTCCGGGCCCGGCAACCGCCCAACCCCTTGTTTTTGCAGCGTAGCGCTTACTTTCCGCCGTTTGCAGTGCCGGAGCCGTTTGAGTATGCTTCGCGCCCCTTTTTAAATGAAAGGGGCGCGGAAACAGTCGGCGCCACGGCGCTGCTGCCGCGTATCTCCTTGCCGCACCGGGCGAGCCTTCAATCCGGGCGGTATTAACCGTAAGGAGCATTCAATGAGGCATTACGAGATCGTTTTCCTGGTGCACCCGGATCAGAGCGAGCAGGTGCCCGCGATGATCGAGCGCTACAAGGGCATGATTGCCGCCGGCGAGGGCCGCGTGCATCGCCTGGAGGACTGGGGACGCCGCCAGCTCGCGTACCCCCTCGCGAAGGTTCACAAGGCGCACTACGTGCTCATGAACATCGAGACCGACCAGAAGACGCTCGATGAGCTGACCGGGGCGTTCCGCTTCAGCGATGCGGTGCTGCGCCACCTGGTGGTGAGCATGGATGCTGCCGTCACCGATCCGTCCCCGATGGCGAAAGCCGCCGACGAGGAAGGCGAGGGCGGTGGCCGGCGGCGTGAGCGTGCACGCGATGAGATCGTGCCGGTCGCCGACGAAGAAGACAGCCCCGCGGGCGAGAGCGTCTGATTACAATCGGCGCAGCGCGCAATACCCACATTCGAGGATCGCACATCATGGCAATGTCCCGAGGACCAGGCGGCGGTGGCGGTGGCGGAGGCGGCGGCGGCGGCGGCGGCGGCGGCGGCGGCAGCCGCTTCTCCCGTCGCAAGAAGTTCTGCCGCTTCACCGCTGAAGGGGTGAAGTCGATCGACTATAAGGATCTCGCCACGCTCAAGGGCTACGTCACCGAGACGGGCAAGATCGTGCCGAGCCGCATCACCGGCACCAAGTCCTTCTACCAGCGCCAGCTGGCGGTGGCGATCAAGCGCGCGCGCTTCCTGGCGCTGCTGCCGTACACCGATCAGCACTAAGGGCTCACCGTCATGGAAGTCATCCTGCTGCAGAAGGTCGCCAATCTCGGCAACATCGGCGATCGGGTGAAGGTGCGCTCGGGGTTCGGCCGCAATTTCCTGCTGCCGCAGGGCAAGGCCACCCTCGCCACTCCCGACAATGTCGCGCGCTTCGAGGCGCGGCGTGCCGAGCTCGAGCGCCTGGCGCGCGAGCACATGACCTCCGCCGAGGAGCGCGCGGTGGCGATGAAGGATTTCAAGCTCACCATCCACGCCAAGGCGGGCACCGAAGGGAAGCTGTTCGGCTCGATCGGCACGACCGACATCGCCGAGGCCGCTACCCAGGCCGGCTTCAAGGTGGAGCGCAGCGAGGTGCGCCTGCCCGGCGGACCGCTGCGCATGATCGGCGAGCACACCGTCACACTGCACCTGCACGCCGACATCGACGTGCCGCTGCAGGTGATGATCGTGGCGGAAGAGTAGCGGTACCCTCGGCAGCACGTGGCCGGTACCGCCAAGACGCGCGGGGATTCGGGTGCGGTCGCATTGCTGGACGCGCCGACCCCGCCGCACTCGGTGGAGGCCGAGCAGGCGGTGCTCGGCGGCCTGCTGCTGGACGCGGCGGCGTGGGAAAACGTCGCCGACGCGGTGACCCAGGAAGACTTCTACCGCCCGGATCACAGGCTCATCTTCGAGGCCATCGCCGCGCTGGCGGGCGAGGCCAAGCCCTGCGACGTCGTCACCGTCTCGCAGCAGCTCGAGCGCACCAGTAAGCTCGAGGCCGCCGGCGGCCTGGCTTACCTGAGCTCCATTGCCCGCGATACGCCGAGCGCCGCCAACGTGCGCGCGTACGCGGACATCGTGCGCGAGCGCTCACTGCTGCGGCAGCTGATCCGCGCCGGCACCGACATCGCCGCGGCGGCCTTCAGGAGCGAAGGCGAGACCGCGCGCGACCAGGTGGATCGGGCGGAGCAGCGGGTGTTCGAGATTGCCGAGGGGAGCTTTCGCCGGCGCGAGGGCGCACTCGCCGTGCGCACGCTGCTGCCCGCAGTCATCGACCAGATCGACGAGTGGCACAACAACCCCGACAAGCTGCGCGGTCTGCCCACCGGTTTCACCGATTTCGACAAGATCACCGGCGGGCTGCGGCCCGGGGATCTCATCATCGTCGCCGGCCGCCCGTCCATGGGCAAGACCACACTCGCGGTGAACATGGCGGAGTACGCCGCGGTGCATCCGGGCACGCGCGCCTCGGTGGCGATCTTCAGCATGGAGATGCCGTCCGAGCAGGTGATCACCCGCATGCTGTCCTCGGTCGGCGGCGTGCCGCTGAACAGCCTGCGCAGCGGCAAGATCTCCGATGAGGACTGGGCGCGCATCACCGGCGCCACCAGCCAGCTTTCGGAAGCGAAGATCTTCGTCGACGAGACCCCGGCGCTCAATCCGACCGAGCTGCGCGCCCGCGCGCGGCGCGTGAAGCGCGAGCACGGGCTGCATCTGATCGTGGTGGACTACCTGCAGCTGATGCAGGTGCCGGGGACGAAGGAGAACCGCGCGACCGAGATCGCCGAGATCTCGCGCGGACTCAAGGCGCTCGCCAAGGAGCTGCAGGTGCCGGTGATCGCGCTGTCGCAGCTGAATCGCGCGGTCGAGCAACGCGAACACAAGAAGCCGGTGATGTCCGATTTGAGGGAATCAGGTTCCCTGGAACAGGACAGCGACATCATCCTGCTGATCTACCGCGATGAGGTCTACGATCGCAACACCACGCGCAAGGGCATCGCGGAGATCGATCTCGTCAAGCACCGCAACGGCGAGACCGGGCAGTTCCTGCTGACCTTCCAGGGCCAGTACACCCGCTTCCTCAACTACATGCCCGACTCCTACGCGGAAGGTGTGTTGCGGTGAGCCGGCTGATCCGGGCCGTCATCGACACACATGCGCTGCACCACAACCTGAGCGTCATTCGCGCCCGTGCCGGGCGCGCCAGGGTCATCGCCGTGGTCAAGGCCAACGCCTACGGCCACGGGCTCACCAGCACGGCGCTCGCGGTCGAAGGCGCCGACGCGCTCGCGGTGGCGCGCCTGGACGAGGGGCTCGCGCTGCGCGCCGCCGGCGTCGGTGGCCGCATCCTGCTGCTCGAGGGCGTCTTTACCCCCGCGCAGCTCGAGGACGCCGCACACGAGCGGCTCGATCTGGTGGTGCACGACCAGCTGCAGATCGAGCTGCTCGAGCGGGCGGCCGCCGCCGGCCGTTTCGCGCTGTGGCTGAAGGTCGACACCGGCATGAACCGCCTGGGGTTCTCCACCGCGGAGTTTCCCGCGGCGCTCGCGCGCATCCGCCGGCTGGCGCCTGCGCCGCGCGAGCTGCGTCTGATGACGCACCTGGCGTGCGCCAACGAGCGCGACGATGAGGTGACCCGGGCGCAGCTGCAGCGCTTTCACACGGCGACCCGCGGCCTCGAGTGCGAGCTCTCCATTGCCAATTCCGCGGGGCTGTTCGGCGACGTTCCCACCGGCTGCCACTGGGTGCGCCCGGGGCTGGCGCTGTACGGCGCGTCCCCGTTCGAGGACCGCACGGCCGCGCAGCTCGAGCTGCTGCCGGTCATGACGCTGGTGAGCTCGGTGATCGCCGTGCGGCGCGTGCCCCGCGGGGAGGCGGTCGGCTACGGCGGCGCGTGGGTCGCCGGGCGCGATTCGCTGATCGCCATCGTCGCGGCCGGTTACGGCGACGGCGTGCCCCGCAGCTTCGCCAACGGCACGCCGGTGCTGATCGCAGGACGGCGGGCGCCGCTCGTCGGCCGGGTATCGATGGACATGATCGCGGTCGACGTGACGCAGCTGCCGGCCGTGCAGGTCGGCACCGACGTCATATTGTGGGGCGCCGGACTTCCGGTGGAGGAGGTGGCGCGGCATGCCGGCACCGTGCCCTACGAGCTGCTGTGCAGCGTGAGTCAGCGCGTGCCGCTCGAGCCGCGCTGAGCGCCGCCCCGCACTAGGGGGGCGGGGGAGAGGATGACATGGCGCGGCTGAGCGCCGCGCCACTGACCTGTGCCGTCTTCTAGTTAACGAAGAATCCCATCTTGACGCCGGCGAGCTGGATGACGTCGTTGTCGTTCAGCCGGGTCGCCTGCGCCCCGATCGGCGTGCCGTTGAGCAGCGGGTAGTCGTTCTCCTTGCCGCTGTCGACGTGCACGATGTAGTAGGCCTCGGCGCGCCGCGTGATCGCGGCCACCTGCACGCCGGGCCGTCCGAGGGTGGTGAGCGCCTTGATGAGCTCGACCTCGCGGCCGGCGAAGGCGCCGGACAGTACCTGCAGCTTCGCCTTCTTCAGCGCCGCGGCGCCGTCGGTGAGCGCCCGCGTGCGACCGGTGGCGCCGGTGCCGCCGCCGACCCTCTCGGCCTGCTCGGCCGCGACGCGCACCTTCTCCAGGGGCCGTGCCGAGGGCTGGATCACCATGGTCTTCTCGAACTCGTCCTGCTGCTCGTCGTCCTCGACGAAGCGCAGCTGGTGGTGACCCACGGTGATCACGTCGCCGTGCTGCAGCGCATGCTTCTTGATGAGCTTGCCGTTGACGTAGGTGCCGTTGGTGCTGTTCAGATCCTCGAGGAACGAGTCGTTGAGGATGTTGATCAGCAGCGAGTGGTGTCCGCTGACGGCAGCGTTATCGATGCGGATGTCATTGTCAGGGAGGCGCCCAATCGTGTAGCGCTCCTTATTCATGTTGTATTCCGCCATCACCTGGCCGTCCAGGCTCAAGACCAACCTTGCCATGTGCTTTTGCCTCTATCGCGTGTCAGCCGAACCAACCCAGGATCTTGTCGAATATCTTCGTGCGCGCCGGAAAAGCATCCACGATGTGCGCCATGACCACTGAGACGTTGTCCCGCCCCCCATTGTCATTGGCCAGCTGAATCAATTGCTTGGCGACCGTATCCAGATTAGCACCAAAGGTGTTTATGGTTAAATGAATATCTTCGTCCTCGACCATATCCGAGAGCCCGTCGGAGCACAGGACGAAGACCTCGCCCTTGTTTACCGGCACCTCCTGGATCTCCACGTCTACGTTCGGCTCCACACCCAGCGCCCGGGTCACGTAGTTCTTATTGGCCGCCCGCTGGGCCTCTTCGGCCGAGTAGAAGCCCCGGTCGACGAGCTCCTGCAGCAGCGAATGGTCCATGGTCACCTGCTCGAACTTGTCGCCGCGCTGGCGGTACAGGCGCGAATCGCCCACGTGGGCGATGGTGACCTTGTTGTCGAAGAACAGCGCCGCCACCACGGTCGTGCCCATGCCCTCGCAATTGGCCTGGGTGTGGGCGGTCTGGTAGATGATCTTGTTGGCGCGGGCGATGGCGTCGCGCAGGATGATGTTGGGACGCGACAGGCCCGACGCCGTGTCCGCGACCGACAGGTCCTCGCGTTCCACATGCTCCTTCACCAGGTTGACGATGGTCTTCACGGCGATGCCGCTCGCGACTTCGCCGGCGTTGTAACCGCCCATCCCGTCGGCCAGCACCAGCAGGCCGATGTCCGCGTCGTGGGCGATCGTATCCTCGTTGTGCTCGCGCACCTTGCCGGTGTCGGACAGTCCCACGAAACGCAGCTTGCTTCGCAAGGTCATGCTGCGCCCTGACCCGCCGATGGTCTACCGTTTGTGATACGCGTCACTTTCCCGTCCCCGACTCGACTTGGCATAAGCTAGCATCGCCGCAGGGGGCTCCCAGAGGCATTGGTCACAAAAGACGCCTTTCGGGCCAGCCCCGGCGGCGAATCCTAGCTGAAAGTCGACCGAAGGCGCATTCGATGGCACGCCCGAATCCCCTCTACGTGTGCGGTTCCTGCGGGGGTGAAACCCTCAAGTGGCAGGGCCAGTGCCCGCTGTGCGGGGAGTGGAATTCGCTCACGCAGCGCAGCTCGCCGGCCGCCCGCAGCGCCCCCGCGGCGGCGGTGAGCCTCGCCAGCGGCGTGCAGTCGGCCGCCGCCGCCGTGCGCGTGCCGAGCGGCCTCGCCGAGCTCGACCGGGTGCTCGGAGGCGGCCTCGTGCCCGGGTCGGTGACGCTGCTGGGGGGTGATCCAGGCATCGGTAAGTCAACGCTGTTGCTGCAGCTGGCCGCGCACGCCGGCGCCACACGGCCGGTACTCTACGCGAGTGGCGAGGAATCGGTAGCCCAGGTGAGCCTGCGGGCGCAGCGCCTGGGGCTCACCGCCGCGGGCCTGCGGCTCGCCGCCGAGACCGACCTGCCGGCGATCCTGGCGCTCGCCAGCGAAGATCCGGCCGCGGTGTTGGTGATTGACTCGATCCAGACGGTGCAGTCGGGCGGGGCGGGAGCGGCGGCCGGCGCCATCACTCAGCTGCGCGAGTGCACCGCCGCGCTGGTGCGCTTCGCCAAGGCGAGCGGCACCGCGGTCCTCATCATCGGCCACCTCACCAAGGAGGGCGCCATTGCCGGCCCGCGGCTGCTCGAGCACCTGGTCGACACGGTGCTCTACTTCGGCAGCGAGGCCGGCAGCCGCTATCGCATCGTGCGCGCCACCAAGAACCGCTTCGGTGCGGTGAACGAGCTTGGCTTCTTCGCCATGACGGCCAGCGGGCTGCGCGAGGTGCGCAACCCCGCCGCGATCTTCCTGTCGCGGCCGGCGGAGCCCGCGCCCGGCAGCATCGTCACCGTGACGCGCGATGGCGGCCGCCCGCTGTTGATCGAGCTGCAGGCGCTGGTGGATCGCATGCGCTTTGGTGCGCCGCGGCGCATCGCCCAGGGACTCGATGCGAACCGCCTGGCGATGCTGCTCGCCGCGGTGAACCGGCACGCCCGGGTGTCGCTGCAGGAGCACGACGTGTTCGTGAACGTCGTCGGCGGCATCGAGATCTGCGAGACCGCCTGGGATCTGCCGGTGCTGATCGCACTCGCCTCGAGCCTCGCCGGGCGCGCGGTGCCGGCGCACCTGGTGGCCTTCGGCGAGATCGGCCTGACGGGTGAAGTGCGCCCGGTGGCCTACGGGGACGAGCGGCTGCGCGAGGCGCAGGCGCAGGGATTCAAGACCGCGGTGGTGCCGCAGGGCAATGCCCCGCGCCGCAACGAGGGCGCGCTGCAGGTGGTGGCGGTGTCGCGCCTCGCCGAGGCGCTCGAGGCGGCGCTGGGCAAGGACGGCGGCGGCTGAGCGCTCAGGCGGGCACCGGCAGCCCCGGGCGCACGCGCACGGTTCGGATCGCGTTATCGGCGATCTGCAGCACCTCGAATTCGTAGCTGCCGACCCGCACCATCGTGCCGCTGTCGGGAATGGTCTCGAGGTGCTCGAGCAGCAGGCCATTCACGGTTTTGGGGCCACCGGTGGGCAGCTGCCACCCCAGTGCCCGGTTGAGCGCGCGAATGGTGGCGCTGGCGTTGACGATGAACACTCCCGGGCGCTCGACGTGCACGTCCTTGTGCGTTACGGTGGCCGGATCGGTGGTGAACTCACCGACGATCTCCTCGAGGATGTCCTCGATCGTCACCAGGCCCTCGATGCCGCCGTACTCATTCACCACGAAGGCGAAGCGGCGCCGGTTGCGCTGGAAATGCCCGAGCTGCATGTTGAGCGGCGTGCCCTCGGGCACGAAATAAGGCTCGCGGCTGCGGGCGAGCTCCAGCAGCCGCTCGCGGCTGAGCGTGCCGCGCACCAGCTCGTTGGCCACGCGCTTCATGTACAGCACCCCGATGAGATCATCGAGCTCGCCTTCGTATACCGGCAGGCGCGTGTGCGGCGTCTGGCGCAACAGGTCGAGGATGTCCTCCCAGCTCTCGTTCACGTCGATACCGGCGATCTCCTGCCGCGGGATCATCACGTCGCCGACCGTGATGCGCCCGAGATCGAGAATCGACAGCAGCATCTCGCGGTGACGCGCCGGGATCACCGGGGCCGCCTCCGAGACCACGGTGCGCAGCTCCTCGGCGCTGAGCGACTGAGTACTGCTGGCGGTGCGTCCCACGCCGAACATGCTCAGAAAGCCGTAGGCGAGCGAGCTGGTGAGCCACAGCGCCGGGCGGGTCACCAGCACCAGCACCCGGTAGATGCGGGCGGCGTGCAGCGCCACGCCCTCCGGGTTGCTCGCGGCGTAGATCTTCGGCGCCAGCTCGCAGAACACGATCACCACGACGGTCAGTAACACGACCGCGAGCGGCACGGCGTAGAAGTAGCCGGTGCGCTGCGCGAGGATAGTGGCGATCGCCGAGGCGAAGGTGCTGGCGCCGGCGAGGATCACCAGGTTCGCCCCCAGCCAGTCGTCGGGTTTATGCAGCAGCCGCTCGAGCGTGCGGGCGGTGCCCGAGCCGCCCTGGGCGAGGTGGCGGATGCGGTAGCGGTTCACCGACAGCATCGCCACCTCCGTGCCCGAAGAGAAGGCGACGATGAGCAGCAGCACGAGCAGCACCAGCAGCAGCGGGGGGGCCGAAATGAGGTTCAAGGCGGCGGTTCCTGCAACGAAGCGCAGCGCTAAGCATAGAAGCTCCGGGGCCCGATAATCCAAGGCCCTATAATCCTCAGGCCATGTTCGACACCCTGACTGCACGCCTGTCGCGCTCCATCGAGACGCTGCGCGGCCGTGGCCGCATCACCGAGGAGAACGTCGCGGCGACGCTGCGCGAGGCGCGCATCGCGCTGCTTGAGGCGGACGTGGCGCTGCCGGTGGTGAAGACCTTCATCGAATCGGTCAGGTCGAAGGCGCTCGGCGCCGAGGTGCTCGGCAGCCTCACCCCCGGCCAGGCCTTCATCGGCATCCTCCATGCCGAGCTGGTCGGGCTCATGGGCGGTGCCGGGACGCCCTGGAAGCTGCACGCCGCGCCCCCCGCCGTGGTGCTGCTCGCAGGCCTTCAGGGTGCCGGCAAGACCACCACGGCGGCGAAGCTCGCCCGCTGGCTCATCGAGCGCGAGCGCAAGCGCGTGCTGCTCACCAGCACCGACGTGCGCCGTCCGGCCGCCCTGCTGCAGCTCGAGCGCCTGGCCGCACAGGTGCAGGCCGACTACTTCCCGGCGCCGGACGGGCAGGCGCCGCCCGCGATCGCGCGCGCCGCGCTCGCCGCGGCGAAGAGCGGGGTGTTCGACGTGCTGATCGTCGACACGGCCGGAAGACTGCATGTGGACGAGGCGCTGATGGCGGAGGTGCGCGACATCGATGCCGGCATCGGCGCCGCCGAGCGGCTGTTCGTGGTCGATGCCATGGCCGGCCAGGACGCGGTGAACGCCGCACGCGCCTTTGGTGCAGCGCTCGATCTCACCGGCATCATCCTCGCCAAGGCCGACGGCGACGCGCGCGGCGGCGCCGCGCTCTCGGTGCGCCAGGTCACCGGCAAGCCGATCGTCTTCATCGGCACGGGGGAGAAGACCGAGGCGCTCGAGCTGTTCGACCCGGCGCGCATGGCCTCGCGCATCCTCGGCATGGGCGACGTGGTCAGCCTGGTCGAACAGGTGCACGCCCAGGTCGACCACGCGGAGGCGCAGCGCCTCGCTCACAAGGTCGTCAGGGGCAAGGCCTTCGACATGATCGATCTGCGCAGCCAGCTCGAGCAGCTGCAGAAGATGGGCGGGGTCGGCGCACTGCTCGACAAGCTTCCCGGCGCGGCCGCCGGCAAAGCCGCCGTGTCGGCCGACCAGGGTGACCGGCAGCTGCGCCGGCAGATTGCGATCATCAATTCCATGACCCCGCGCGAGCGTCGCAACCCCGGCGTCATCGACGGCTCGCGCCGGCGGCGCATTGCCGCGGGCTCGGGCGTTCAGGTACAGGACGTCAACCGGCTGCTCAAGCAGTTCCTCGAGATGCAGCGGGTCATGAAAAGCATGAAGGGCGGGCGGCTGCGCTCGCTCATGGGGGCGCTCAAGGGCGGCCTGCCGCCGGGCTTTCCCGGCCGCTGAGGCCCCCACCAAGGCTCGCGCCGCTCTCGACCGTAAAAAACTGGCGCGAATTTCAGGGGTTGCGTAGAATCCGCGCTCTTTTTTGGGCGGCCGTCTCGCGCCGCTTAGCGATTGAGAGCAACACCACCATGGTTACCATTCGACTGACGCGGCGCGGGGCGCGCAACCAGCCCTTCTATCACGTCGTCGTGACCGACAGCCGCAAGCGCCAGGGCGGGCCGAGCCTCGAGCACGTGGGATTCTTCAACCCCATTGCGCGCCGCGGCGAGCAGAAGCTCAAGCTCGATCTGCCGCGCATCGACTACTGGGTCGGCCAGGGCGCGCAGCCCTCCGACCGGGTGCGCAACCTCGTGGCGTCCTACCGCAAGCAAGCGACGGCCTAGGACAGTCGCTTTAGCCGCGCGCCACCTTGTCAGTGCGGTGGGCTGTGAGCGATGCGGCCGCGGCGTGGGTTGAGATGGGGCGCATCGGTGCCCCCTACGGCGTCAAGGGCTGGGTGCACGTCGACTCACACACCGACCCGCCGCAGCGCCTGCTCGAGTACCGCGAATGGGTGCTCAGGCTCGCCAGCGGCGAGCGCAGCCGCCGGCGCGTGCTGGACGCACGCACGCACGGCCGGGCACTGGTGGCCCGGCTCGAAGGGGTGGCGGGACGCGATGAGGCGGCCACACTGGCCGGCGCGGTGGTCGAGATCGAGCGTACGGCGTTGCCCGAGCCGCCGGAGCGGCAGTACTACCGGGCGGACCTGGTGGGTTTCGCGGTCCGTAATCTCGAGGGCGCGGACTTAGGCTGCGTGAGCCACTTCGTGGATGCCCCCTCGGGTGCGCTGATGGTGACGCGGGAGCCGCAGGGGCGCGAGCACTGGGTGCCGGCAGCGCCCCGACACCTGCGTCGCGTGGATCTCGCCGCGCGCGAGATTCTGGTGGACTGGCCGGTGGAGCTGGCATAGAAGGCTCGATGAAGATCGAGGTGGTGACGCTGTTTCCGCGCATGATCGCGGGAGCACTCGAGTTTGGTATCGTGGGCCGCGCCATCGGGCGCGGGCTGCTGTGCGTTGGCACGGAGGATCCGCGCGCGCACGCGGCGGACGTGCATCGCACGGTCGATGACCGCCCGTATGGCGGGGGACCCGGGATGGTGATGAAGCCCGGCCCGCTGCTCGCCGCGATCCGCGCGGCGCATGCGCGGCTGCCGGCGGGCAGTGTGCGGCTGTACCTGTCGGCGCAGGGCCGGCCCTTTAGTCAGGAGCTGGCGCGCGAGCTCGCCGCGCTCCCCGGGCTGCTGCTGGTGGCGGGACGGTACGAGGGCGTGGACGAGCGCGTCGTCGAGCTCGGCATCGACGGCGAGGTGTCGGTGGGCGACTACGTGCTCTCCGGCGGGGAACTGCCGGCGCTGCTGGTCATCGATGCGCTGGCGCGGCTGCTGCCGGGAGCGCTCGGGGATGAGCGCTCGAGCGAGGAGGACTCGTTCGCGCAGGGACTGCTCGAGGGGCCGCACTATACGCGGCCGGAAGTTTTCGAGGGCCGCGCGGTGCCCGCCGTGCTGCTGTCGGGTGATCACGCGGCGATCCGCCGCTGGCGCCTGGCGCGCGCGGTAGAGCGTACGCGCGTACGCCGGCCCGACCTGCTGGCGCGCACGCCGCTCACGGGCGAGGCGCAGCGCGCGTTGCAGGAGTTGCTTAGGGGCGGTGAGACGTCCTAACGAAGATCGAGGTGAACGAACATGAGCAAGGTAATCCAGGAAATCGACAAGCAGCGCATGACGCGCAAGGTGCCGGAGTTCCGGCCCGGCGACACCGTGGTGGTGCAGGTGAAGGTGGTCGAAGGCGACCGCGAGCGCGTGCAGGCCTACGAGGGTGTGGTGATCGCCAGGAGCAATCGCGGGCTGAACTCCTCCTTCACCGTGCGCAAGATCTCGCACGGCGAGGGTGTGGAGCGCGTGTTCCAGACCTACAGCCCGGCCATCAGCGACATCACCGTCAAGCGGCGCGGCAGCGTGCGCCGCGCGAAACTCTATTACCTGCGCGACCTGTCCGGCAAGGCCGCGCGCATCGAGGAAAAGATCTAGCGGCTCGGCAGGTAACGCGCGCGTGACTTTTCGCTCGTTCTTCTCCAGCGTGTGGCGCGGCCTGGATGGCCTGCGCAAGGTGCTGCACCTGCTGTTGCTGCTGGTGATCGCCGTGGTGCTGCTGGCGGTGCTGCACGGCGGCTCGCCGCGCGTGCCGGCGCGCGCCGCGCTCCTGATCGCCCCCGAAGGGCGGCTGGTGGAGCAGCTGTCCGGGGAGCCGGTGCAGCGCGCGCTCGAGGAGGCGCGCGGCGAGCAGCACGAGGAGACGCTGCTGTGGGATCTGACCGATGCGCTGCACGTCGCCGCCGGCGATGCGCGCATCCAGGCGGTGGCGCTCGACCTCGAGAAGCTCGACGGCGGCACCCAGCCGACGCTTGCCGAGCTCGCCGGCGCGCTGCGCGAGTTCCGCGCCAGCGGCAAGAAGGTCATCGCCTACGGCACCGAGCTCACCCAGGAGCGCTATTACCTCGCCGCCCAGGCCGACGAGATCTACCTGGACCCGATGGGCTTCGTGCTGCTCGACGGCTACGACCGCTACCGGATGTACCTCAAGGACGCGCTCGACAAGCTGTCGGTGGACATCAACGTGTTTCGCGTCGGTGCCTACAAGAGCGCGGTCGAGACCTACACGCGCAGCAACATGTCGCCGGAAGACCGCGAAGAGAGCCGCGCCTACCTCACGGCCATGTGGAACAGCTACCAGGACGCGCTGACGCGCGTGCGCCGCCTGCCGCCCGATGCGCTGCGCCGCTACGTCGACACCCTCTCCAAGACGGTGCCGGCAGCCGGCGGCAATGCGCCGCAGGTGGCGCTGCAGGCCGGTCTGGTCACCGGGGTGAAGACCCGCCTGCAGGTCGAGCAGCGCCTGATCGGCCTGGTCGGTGCCGACGATTCGAACGGCTCATTCCGCGCGGTGTTCGCCGATGACTATGCGCGCTACGCGCGCCAGCAGCGCAAGGCGCAGGCCGACGGCAAGCCACGCATCGGGGTGATCATCGCCGAGGGGGACATCCTCGATGGGGATCAGCCGCCGGGGTCGATCGGCGGAGAGTCGACCGCGCGGCTTATCCGCGAGGCGCGCCTCGACAAGACGATCAAGGCGCTGGTGCTGCGCGTCGACAGTCCCGGCGGCAGCGTCATGGCCTCCGAGGAGATCTACCGCGAGCTCAAGGCGCTGCATGCCGCGGGCAAGCCGCTGGTCGTGTCGATGAGCGGCTACGCGGCCTCGGGCGGTTACTACATCTCCGCCCCCGCCGACGAGATCTGGGCGAGCCCGGCGACGCTCACCGGCTCGATCGGCATCTTCGCCATCATCCCGACGATCGATCGCACCCTCGGCAAGATCGGCATCAGCGTGGACGGGGTCGGCACCACGCCGCTGTCCGGGCAGCTGCGCATCGATCGTCCGCTGAGCGAGGAGGCGCGCGCGCTGCTGCAATCGCAGATCTCACGCGGCTACGATGAGTTTCTCGAGCGCGTCGCCAGCGGCCGCGGCAAGACCCGCGATGAGATCGACGCCATCGCTCAGGGTCACGTGTGGGCAGGCAGCGATGCGCGCCGCCTCGGGCTGGTCGATCAGCTCGGCTCGTTCAACGACGCGCTGAAGGCCGCGGCGCGCCGTGCCAAGCTCAGCGACTATGCACCCGAATTCATCGAGCCGGAGCTCACCTGGGCGCAGCAGCTCGCGCTGCAGCTGCGTTCGCGCCTGGGCAGCCTGCTGCGCATCGCCACCCCGGGAGAGGCCGCGCTGGCGCAGCTCGCGCAGCGGCTCGACCCGGTGACGCGCGAAGCGCAGCGCCTGGCGCGCTTTTCCGTTCCCAACCGACTGTACGCCTACTGCTTCTGCGAAGCGCAGTAGCGCACCGCTACAGCGTCGACCAGTCGAGTATCACCTTGCCTGAGCGGCCCGAGCCCATGGTTTCGAAGCCCTTGATGTATTCCTGGACCGGAAAGTGATGCGTGATGATGGGGTCGAGCTTCAGGCCGCTCTGCAGCAGGCTCGCCATTTTGTACCAGGTCTCGAACATCTCGCGCCCGTAGATGCCCTTGAGCGTCAGGCCCTTGAAGATCACCTGGTTCCAGTCGATCGCCGCCTCCTCCGGCGGTATGCCGAGGATGGCGATCGAGCCGCCGTGATGCATGGTGCGCAGCATCTCGCGAAACGCCGCGGCGTTGCCCGACATCTCCAGTCCCACGTCGAACCCCTCCTGCATGCCCAGTTCTTTCATGGTGGCGTCGAGGGATTCGCGCTGCACGTTGACGGCGCGCGTGGCGCCCATCTTGCGCGCCAGCTCCAGTCGATAGTCGTTGACGTCGGTAATGACGACGTGGCGCGCGCCGGTGTAGCGCGCGACCGCGGTCGCCATGATGCCGATCGGACCCGCGCCGGTGATCAGCACGTCCTCGCCAACCACGCTGAAGGCCAGCGCCGTGTGCGTCGCGTTGCCAAACGGATCGAGGATCGCGGCGATGTCATCGCCAATCGAGTCCGGCAGCTTGAAAGCGTTGTAGGCCGGGATCGCCAGGTACTGGGCAAAGGCGCCGGGGCGATTGACGCCGACGCCGACGGTGTTGCGGCACAGGTGGCGCCGACCGGCGCGGCAGTTGCGGCAATAACCGCAGGTGATGTGTCCCTCGCCGGATACCCGGTCACCGATGCTCAGCCCCTTCACCTCCGAGCCCATCTCGACGATGCGCCCGCAGTACTCATGTCCGACCGCCATCGGCACCGGAATGGTCTTCTGCGCCCAGGCATCCCATTTGTAGATGTGCATATCCGTGCCGCAGATCGCGGTCTTCGCGACCTCGATGAGCACATCGTTCGGACCGACCTTCGGTTCGGGGATGTCGCTGAGCCAGATGCCAGGGGCCGCCTGCTCTTTGACCAGTGCTTTCATGCTGTTGCCTTTGTGGGGGCGCTGCCGGCGGCCCTCAATGGATCACTCCCAGCTCACGGCCGACCTGCGTGAACGCCTCCAGCGCGCGCGTCAGCTGCTCACGGGTGAGGGCGGCCGACATCTGCGTGCGGATGCGCGCCTGGCCGTTGGGCACCACCGGGTAGGAGAAGCCGATGACGTACACCCCGCGTGTCAGCAACGCATCGGCCATGCGGCCGGCGAGTGCCGCATCCCCGAGCATCAGCGGAATGATCGGGTGCTCGCCGGGCTTTAAATCAAAGCCGGCACCGGCAAGACCTGAGCGGAAGTAGCGCGTGTTCTCAAAGAGCTGGGTGCGCAGCGTCGGGCTGTTCTCCAGCAGCTCGAGCACCGCCAGACTCGCCGCGGCCACCACCGGCGGGATGCTGTTGGAGAAAAGATAAGGACGGGAACGCTGCCGCAGCCACTCGATGACCTCGCGCCTGGCGGCAATGTAGCCACCACTGCCACCGCCCAACGCCTTGCCGAGCGTACCGGTGAGAATGTCGATGCGCGCAGCGACGCCGCAATGCTCGGGCGTGCCCCGGCCGCTCGCGCCCATGAATCCGGTCGCATGCGAGTCATCCACCATGACCAGCGCGTCGTAGCGCTCGGCCAGATCGCAGATCTCACGCAGCTTGGCGATGAAGCCGTCCATCGAGAAGACCCCGTCCGTGGCGATCAGGCGGGTGCGCGCCCCCTGAGCCTCCTGCAGACACTTCTCCAGCTGCGCCATGTCGCTGTTGGCGTAGCGCAGGCGCTGCGCCTTGCACAGGCGGACCCCGTCGATGATGCTCGCGTGGTTCAGTGCATCCGAGATCACCGCATCGCGCTCATCGAGCAGCGTTTCGAACAGGCCGCCGTTGGCATCGAAGCACGAGGAGTAGAGGATCACATCCTCCATGCCGAGAAAGCGTGCCAGACGCTGCTCGAGTTCCTTGTGCGGCGCCTGCGTGCCGCAGATGAAACGCACCGAGGCCATGCCGTAGCCGTAGGTGTCGAGTGAGCGCTGCGCCGCCGCGCGCACGCTCGGGTGGTTGGCGAGCCCGAGGTAGTTGTTGGCGCACAGGTTGATGACATCGCGACCCGCCGCGTGCACCACCCCGCCCTGGGGAGAGGTGAGCACGCGCTCGGTTTTGTAGAGTCCCTGTTCGCGCAAGGCGGCGAGATCTGAGCGCAGCCGGTCGATGAGCGATTGATTCATGTCGTAATTATACTAGAGCGCATGGCCAAGCCCCCCGCCGCAGCTCATCCGGGCGCTGCGCGCATCGACCGCTGGCTGTTCGCGGTGCGCCTGTTCGGCTCGCGCTCGCTCGCCGCCCAGGCCCTCAACGGCGGCCGGGTGCACGTCAACGGCGAGCGCGTAAAGCCGGCGCACGAGGTGCGCAGCGGCAATACCGTGAATTTCATGCGCGGCGCGCTGGAGTTCGAATGCCAGGTACTGGCGGTGCCGGCGCGGCGCGGACCGGCCAGTGAGGCCGCCCGCTGCTATACGGAAAGTGAGGCGAGCCGGACACGGCGCGAGGCGTTCGCCGCCCGCATGAGGTTCGCCGCCGCACTGACTCCACGCCCGGCGCAGCGGCCGGACAAGCGCGCGCGGGCGCGGCTGCGCCGGCTGCGGGGTCGCATTTGAGCCCCCCAAGGTCGTTGCAAAGCATGACAGCCGCAGGGTGACGTTGCAGACTGGATAAGCATCGATCGCACCCCATAAACGATCGCACTGTCGGTGCGAGGTTAAGAGCCATGAGTCTGAGCGTCTTCGACATCTTCAAGGTCGGGATCGGTCCGTCGAGCTCGCACACCATGGGACCGATGCGGGCGGCGCGTGAGTTCGCGCTCGGCCTGCAGCGCGACGGATTACTGCCGGCGACCAGCGAGATCGCGGTGCGGCTGTACGGTTCGCTCGCTCTCACCGGTGCCGGCCACGGCACCGATCGCGCGGTGCTGGCCGGGCTCGAGGGCGGGCAGCCGGAAACCATCGATCCCGACAGCATCGAGCCGACGCTCGCCCGCATCCGCGCCAGCGGCCGGCTGCGCCTGCTCGGCACGCACGACATCGCCTTCGACGAGCCGATGCAGCTGTTGTTCATGCAGCACGAGCGGCTGCCGCGGCATTCCAACGGCATGCGCTTCAGCGCGCTCGCCGCCGACCGGCGCCTGCTGCGCGAGGAGGAGTATTACTCGATCGGCGGCGGCTTCATCGTGCGCGGCGATGAGACCGAGGCAGCCGAGGCGCATGCGCACCCCGATCCGCCTTATCGGTTCGACTCCGGCGACCAGCTGCTGGCGCTGTGCCGCGAGCACGGCCTGGAGATGTACGAGCTGATGCTGGCGAACGAGCGCGCCCTGGCACCCGAGGCCGAGGTGCGCGCGCGCCTGCTGCACCTGTGGCAGGTGATGCAGGCGTGCGTCGAGCGCGGCTTTCACCAGACCGGGCTGCTGCCGGGCGTGCTCAAGGTGCGGCGGCGCGCGCCGCGTCTGTATCGCATGCTCACCGAGAGCGCCGCGGCCGGGCCGCTCGACGTCATGGACTGGGTGAATGCCTATGCGCTCGCCGTCAACGAGGAGAATGCCGCGGGCGGGCGCGTGGTCACGGCGCCGACCAACGGCGCTGCCGGCATCGTCCCGGCGGTGCTGCACTTCTACGGGCGCTTCGAGCCCGGCGCCAACGACGAGGGCGTGATCCGCTTCCTGCTGGTCGCGGCAGCCATGGCGATGCTCTACAAGCGCAACGCCTCGATCTCCGGAGCGGAGATGGGCTGCCAGGGCGAGGTCGGCGTCGCCTGCTCGATGGCCGCCGCCGGGCTGGTCGCGGCGCTGCAGGGCACCAGCGAGCAGATCGAGAATGCCGCCGAGATCGGCATGGAGCACAACCTCGGGCTCACCTGCGATCCGGTGGCAGGCCTGGTGCAGATTCCGTGCATCGAGCGCAACGCCATGGGAGCGGTGAAGGCGATCAACGCGGCGCGCCTGGCGATGCGCGGCGACGGCTCGCACAAGGTGTCGCTCGATCAGGTGATCGCCACCATGCGCCAGACCGGCATCGACATGTCGACCATCTACAAGGAAACCTCGCAGGGGGGACTGGCGGTCAACGTGCCCGAGTGCTGAACGCTTAGCGCGCGCGTCCGCGCCCGCGCCTTAAGGGTGCGCGCGCACCGTCAGCCGAACAGGCCGAACAGCCCCTTGGGTGGATTCTCGCAGCGCACCGCGCGCACCGCCCCGGCATCGAGCGCACTCCAGGCGCTCGCCTCGAAGCTGATCGAGCACACCGCCGCGGTGCCGAGTCCGGCGCGCTCATCATCCGGCACCAGCAGTTGTATGAGCTCGGACAGGCCGGGGTTGTGGGCCACCAGCAGCAGGTGCGCGACGCGCGGGCCGCTGGCCTGCACCAGCTTCAGCATGTCCGCGGCGCTCGCCAGATACAGCGTCTCGGTGCGCACCACGCGCCGCGCCGGGATCGCCAGCTCGCGCGCGACGATCTCGGCGGTCTGCCGAGTGCGCTGCGCCGGGCTCACCAGCACCAGATCGGGGACGAGCTCGAGGGCGCGCAGGCGCTGCGCCATGGCTTCGGCGGCAGCGACACCGCGGCGGTTGAGCGGCCGCTCGAGGTCCGAAAGCTTCGCGTCCTTCCAGCGCGCGTCCCCGTGACGCATGAGCGTCAGGCGTTTCATGCGCACCTCACGGCGGCAGCTCGAGCAGCACGCGCCCGCCCTGCTCGCGTACCGCGTAGGTGCGCAACGGCTCGTAGGCCGGCGGTGTCAGCGCCTCGCCGGTGCGCAGGCAGAATTGCGCGCCGTGGCGCGGGCAGGTGATCCGGCAGTCCTCCACCGGTGCCTGCGCCAGCGGCTCGCCGTCGTGCGTGCAGCGGTCTTCCACCGCGTACAGCGTGTTGCCGCAGCGCACGACGATTACCGCGAGCCCCTCGACCAGCGCTGACAGCGGCATCGTCTCGCTGACGGCGTCCGCGCCGCCGATATCTACCCACGCGCTGCTCATCCCCGCGGCGCTCAGAACATCCCGGTCTGCAGGCGCGCCGCCTCGGACATCATGCTCTGGTTCCAGGGCGGATCGAAGGTGAGGGTGACGCGCGCCTCGCGCACCGTGGGGATGCGGGAGATCTTGTCGCGTACGTCATCCACCAGGATGTCGCCCATGCCGCAGCCGGGTGCGGTGAGTGTGATGCTGACTTCCACCGTGCGGGTGCCGTCCTCGTTCTGCGTCACGGCGCAATCGTAGACCAGTCCGAGGTCGACGATGTTGATCGGGATCTCGGGATCGTAGCAGCTGCGCATCTGCTCCCAGGCGAGCTTCTTCACGTCCTCTTCGCCGGCGTTGGGCGGCAGCTGCGGCGCGGCGACCGGCTCCTGGCCGATGGCATCGGCGTCCTCGCCGGCGATACGGAACAGGTTGCCGTCGAGGTAAACCGTGAAGCTGCCACCGAGCGCCTGGGTGATGTAGCCGGCCTGGCCGGGCTTGAGTTTCACTTCCTGGCCGGCCGGCACGATTACCGCGCGCACCTCGCGGCTGACGACGAACGGCTGATTCTCGTGGCGGCGCATGGCGTAAACCGCCGCTACTCAGTGGTGACCGTGGGCGCCGTTGCGGCAGAACCGAGCGCCGCATTCAGCGTATGCCAGCACAGGCTGGCGCACTTCACGCGCACCGGGAACTCGCGCACGCCCGAAAGGGCGGCGAGCTTGCCGAGCGAGGCGTCCGGCGCCGCATCGGCCTGGGTGAGCAGCGTGTGTACCTTGTCGAACAGCCGCCGCACTTCGGCGCGCTCCTTGCCCTTGACGGCCTCGGTCATGAGCGAGGCCGAGGCGGTGGAGATCGCGCAGCCGCGTCCTTCGAAGCGGATGTCCTCGATGCGCTCGCCGTTCATGCGCACGAACAGCGACAGGCGATCGCCGCACAGCGGGTTGTGGCCCTCGGCGCCGGCGTCGGCCCCCTCGAGGCGGCCGAAGTTGCGCGGTCGGCGGTTGTGATCGAGGATCACGTCGCGATAGAGCTCCTTCAGGTCCATCAGCCGAACACCTCACGCGCCTGGCGCAGCCCCGCGATCAGGCTCGCCACGTCCTCCACCGTGTTGTAGCAGGCGAACGAGGCGCGCGCCGTCGCCGGCACGTCGAAGAACGTCATCACCGGCATGGCGCAGTGATGCCCGGTGCGCACGGCGATGCCCTGTGCATCGAGGATCGTGCCGAGATCGTGGGGGTGCACGCCCTGCATGGTGAAGGAGATCACGGCGGCCTTGTCGGCCGCCGTGCCGATGATCTCGATGTCCGGCAGGCGCGTGAGCTCCGCGGTCGCCAGCTTAAGGAGGCGCTGCTCGTGCGCGCCGATCGCCTCCAGCCCGAGGCTCTCGATGTAATCCATGGCCGCGGCCAGCCCGACCACCCCGGAGATATTGGGGGTGCCGGCTTCGAATTTCCACGGCAGCTCGTTGTAGGTGGTCTTCTCGAAGGTCACCGTGCGGATCATGTCGCCGCCGCCCTGCCACGGCGGCATCGCAGCCAGCAGCCGCTCGCGCCCGTACAGCACGCCGATACCGGTCGGTCCATAGAGCTTGTGCCCGGAGAAGGCGTAGAAGTCCGCGCCGAGCGCGCTGACGTCGACGCTCTGGTGCGGTACGGCCTGCGCACCGTCGACCAGCACCAGCGCGCCGTGGGCGTGCGCCGCGTCGATGATGCGCTTCAGCGGCAGCACCGTGCCGAGCGCGTTGGAGACGTGCGCCACGGCCACCAGGCGGGTATGCGGATTGAGCAGCGCGAGGAACTCGTCGAGCTCGAGCTCACCGCGCCGGTTGATCGGCGCGACGCGCAGCGCGCACCCGGTCTGCTCGCACACCATCTGCCAGGGGACGATGTTGGCGTGGTGCTCGAGCGCGCTGATGAGAATCTCATCACCGGGTCCGAGAGTCGGGCGCGCCCAGGCCTGGGCGACCAGGTTGATCGCTTCGGTGGTGCCGCGCACGAAGATGATCTCGCGCACCGAGGCCGCATTGATGAAGCGGCGCACGCGCTCGCGCGCTCCTTCGAAGGCCGCGGTGGCGGCCTGGCTGAGCGCGTAGACGCCGCGGTGCACGTTGGCGTGCGAGTGGGTCTCGTAGTTTTCCACCGCCTGCAGCACCGCCCGCGGGCGTTGGGCCGAGGCCGCACTGTCGAGGAATACCAGCGGATGGCCGCGCACCGTGGTGGCGAGGATCGGAAAATCCCGCCGCACGGCGGCCGCATCGTAGTGGTCCGGCGCGCGGGCCGTTGACAGGTTGGCCGCCATCACAGGAGCTCCCGCAGGTTGTCATCGCCCAGCCGCCCGATGAGCCGTGCCTCGATCTGCCGGCGCAGCGGCGCCAGCGCCACCTGCGCGATCACGTCCTCGAGGAAGGCCCACTTGAGCAGGCGCTGTGCACTGTCGCGATCCAGGCCGCGCGACAGCAGGTAGAACAGCATGTTCTCGTCCAGCTTGCCGGCGGTGGCGCCGTGGCTGCAGCGCACCTCGTCGGTGTGGATCTCGAGCTGCGGGCGCACGTCGATCTCCGCCTCGGCTCCGGCCAGCAGTCCGCGCAGGGACTGCTGCGAGTCGCTGCCGTGCGCTCCTGAGTGCACCACGATCTTGCCGTTGAAGGCGACGCGCGCGCGCCCGGCGGCAATGCCGCGAAAGGTCTGCACGCTGCGTGCGCCCGGGGCGCTGTGCTCGACGAGCGCGTAGGTATCCTGCACCTGCTGGCGGTCGCCGAGCGCGGCGGCGGCGAGGCTGAGCTGCGCGTGCTCGCCGAGGCGCACGGCGAGCGTCGCGCGCGCCGACTGCGCGCCGCTCATGACGGCGTGCAGGTGGTAGCTGGCGCGTGCTCCAAGCTGCGCCGACAGCGTGTCGAACAGGATGCTGTGCAGGTTGAGCTCCTGCAGGCGGTAGTGCTGCAGCGAGGCGCCGGGGGCGAGGCCGACCGCGACCGCGCTGGTGACGAAGCTCGGCAGGCTGGCGGCGCTCACGTGCCGCTCGATCAGCTCGAGGTGCGCACCCGCTGCCAGCATGAGCTCGAGGCGCGGATAGGAGGCGCCGGCCTGCTGGTCGGCGCTGGCGATGAACACCAGCTCGATGCGTACCGGCCGCGCGCTGACCGCCGCCACGCCGATGCCGATGCCGCCGGCGGCGAAGGCCGCGTTCAGCAGCGCGAAGCGCTCATCGCCCTGCAACGCCGCGAGCGGCCGGCCGGCCCCGACGCCGCCGGATCCGGCAGGGTTCACGTCCGCGTCGCCGCCGCTCGCCAGCGAGCGCACCTGCGCTGCGGTGGCGTCGAGCGGCGCGGACAGCGCCGCGGCGAACACCCCGTCGATCAGCACGTAGCGCGCGAACCCGGGAAGCGGCTCGGGCAGATCGTGCGGCAGGGCCGCCGGCTGTGCGCCCGCCGCCGGCGCGAAGCGCAGCCGCTCGAGCGCGCGCAGGTTGGCATACTTCCAGTTTTCATCGCGCGTCCCCGGCAGCCCCACTGCCTCGAGCGCCTCGATGGCCGCGCGACGGCGCTGCGCCGCGGCGCCTGCCGAGGGCAGTGCGGCGGCGACGCTCGCGTAGTCCGCGGCGATACGAGTGGTGAGGGCGCTGCTCATGCGCGTCAGGCCGCCGCTTCCGTCACCCAGTCGTAGCCGCGCCGCTCGAGCTCGAGCGCGAGCGAGCGGTCGCCGCTTCGGGCGATGCGCCCGCGCACCAGCACGTGCACGCGGTCGGGCACGACGTACTCGAGCAGCCGCTGGTAGTGCGTGACCACCACGCAGGAGCGCTCGGGTCCGCGCTGCGAATTCACCCCCGCGGCAACCACCTTCAGCGCGTCGATGTCGAGGCCGGAGTCGGTCTCATCGAGAATCGCCAGGCGCGGCTCGAGCACCAGCATCTGCAGGATCTCGTTGCGCTTCTTCTCCCCGCCGGAGAAGCCCTCGTTCACCCCGCGCGACAGGAAGCTCTCATCCATGTGCATCAGCTTCATCTTCTCGCGCACCAGCCCGAGGAAGTCGAAGGCGTCGACCTCGGGCAGTCCCTGCTGCACGCGCCGCGCGTTCAGCGCCGCTTTGAGCAGGTAGACGTTGTTGACGCCGGGAATCTCCACCGGGTACTGAAATCCGAGGAACAGTCCGGCGCGCGCGCGCTCCTCGGCAGCCATGGCGAGCAGGTCGCGCCCCTGGTAGTGCACGCTGCCGGCGGTGACCACATAGCCGGGACGGCCGGCGAGTACGTAGGCGAGCGTGCTCTTGCCCGAGCCGTTCGGTCCCATGATGGCGTGCACTTCGCCCGCCGCCACTTCGAGACTCAGACCGTCGAGGATCTGCTTGCCGTCGACGCGCACCGCCAGGTCCCTGACACTCAGCATGGCACTGTCGCTCATGGGTCAGCCCACCGCGCCTTCGAGGCTGACCGCCAGCAGGTTCTGCGCCTCCACCGCGAACTCCATCGGCAGCTCCTTGAAGACCGACTTGCAGAATCCGCTGACGATCATGTTGACCGCGTCCTCCGCGCCGATGCCGCGGGCGAGCAGGTAGAACAGCTGGTCCTCGCTGATCTTCGAGGTGCTCGCTTCGTGCTCGACGGTGGCGGTAGGGTTCTTCACCTCCACGTAGGGGAAGGTGTGCGCGCCGCAGCGCCCGCCCATCAGCAGCGAGTCGCACTGGGTGAAATTGCGCGCGCCGTGGGCGCTCGGCAGCATCCGCACCAGCCCGCGGTAGGTGTTCTGCCCGTGGCCGGCGGAGATGCCCTTGGAGATGATGGTGCTGCGGGTGTTGCGGCCGATGTGGATCATCTTGGTGCCGGTGTCCGCCTGCTGGTGGTGGTTCACGGTGGCGACCGAGTAGAACTCGCCGATCGAGCCTTCGCCGCGCAGCACGCAGCTCGGATACTTCCAGGTAATGGCCGAGCCGGTCTCCACCTGCGTCCAGGAGATATGCGCGTTACGGCCGCGGCACTCGCCGCGCTTGGTCACGAAGTTGTAGATGCCGCCGACGCCGTTGGCATCGCCCGGATACCAGTTCTGCACGGTGGAGTACTTGATGCGGGCATCATCGAGCGCAACCAACTCAACAACGGCTGCGTGGAGTTGGTTCTCATCGCGCTGAGGTGCACTACAGCCTTCCAAGTAGCTGACATAACTTCCAACATCGGCGATGATCAGCGTGCGCTCGAACTGCCCGGTGTTCATGGCGTTGATGCGGAAGTACGTCGACAGCTCCATCGGGCAGCGCACGCCCTTGGGCACGTAGACGAACGAGCCGTCGGAGAACACCGCGGAGTTCAAGGTCGCGAAGAAGTTGTCGGTATAGGGCACCACGCTGCCGAGATACTGCTCGATGAGCTGCGGGTGAGTGCGCACCGCCTCCGAGAACGGGCTGAACACCACACCGGCGGCGGCGAGGCGCTCCTTGAAAGTCGTGGCCACCGACACGCTGTCGAATACCGCATCCACCGCCACGCCGGCGAGGCGGGCGCGCTCGTGCAGCGGCACGCCGAGCTTCTCATAGGTCTCGAGCAGCTTCGGATCGACCTCGGCGAGGCTCTTCGGTCCGTCTTTTTTCTCCCGCGGCGCGGAGTAATAAGACATCGCCTGGTAATCGACCGGCGCGAACTTCACGTGCGCCCAATGCGGCTCCTTCATGGTCAGCCAGTGCCGCAGCGCCTTGAGGCGCCATTCGGTGAGGAAGGCAGGTTCGCCCTTCTTGCGCGAGATGAGCCGCACAACGTCTTCGTCGAGGCCCGGCGGGACGGTGTCGGAATCGATCTCGGTCACGAAGCCATGCTGGTAGCCCCGCGCGATCAGTGATTCGAGCTGTTTGGCGCTTTCACTCATGGTTGCACGTCAGGAACGGACCGGCGCACGGCTGGCCGCCGCCTTCATGTCGCGCTCCAGCGTCGGCAGGCGCGTCGGCGCGCCCTCGAGCCCGGCGAGCTGCGCGAGACTCACATCGTAGAGCGCGCGGCGCATCGCCAGGTTCAGCCGCTGCCACACGCGGCTCACGCGGCAGGTATCCTCGATCCCGCACTGGCCGTGGCCGGCGGCACAATCGGTGAGGGCCAGCGGGCCCTCGAGCGCATCGATGATCGCGGCGGCGCTGATCTGCGTCGCCGGGCGCGCCAGCTGGTAGCCGCCGTGCAGGCCGCGCGTCGAGCTGACGAGCCCGGCACGCTGCAGCTGCTTGAGGAGCTTGCTGACCGTGGGCGCGGCAATATGCGTCTGCGCGGCGAGCGAGGCGGCGGTCTGCACGCGCTCGGGCTCGCCGGCAAGCGCGGCCAGCAGCACGGTGGCGTAGTCGGTCAGACGGCTGATGCGCAGCATCGCAAGGCCCTCCACAAAGTAGGACTAGTTTAGTACTGATTGCACTGGGAGCCAAGCCCGGAGCGGCTTTAAGGGGCGTGCCGCCCACGGCACGGGTGCAGCTGGCACAGCCGCCGCCGGCGGGAAGGCGGGGGGATTTGCTATCCTCGCGGGCTTGCGTCGTCGCGTGGTGCCGGTGTGCGAAAGGACGGATCGATGAATCCAAGTGAGCTCGCGCGGATCGCCGGCGCCATGATGGCCAAGGGCAAAGGTATTCTCGCCGCGGACGAGAGTACCGGCACGATCAAGAAGCGCTTCGACAGCATCAGGCTCGAGTCCACGGAGGAGCATCGGCGCACTTATCGGGAGATGCTGTTCACCGCGCAGGGCGCAGCCCAGTCGGTGAGCGGGGTGATTCTCTACGACGAGACGATCCGCCAGAAGACGAAGGACGGCACGCCCTTCCCGCAGTACCTCGCGAAGCAGGGGATCATCCCCGGGATCAAGGTCGACACCGGGGCGAAGCCCCTGGCTGGCTTCCCCGGCGAGACCATCACCGAGGGGCTCGACGGGCTGCGCGAGCGGCTGATCGAGTACTACCGCCTCGGCGCGCGCTTCGCGAAGTGGCGCGCGGTGATCGACATCGGGGCCGGCATTCCGAGCGCCTTCGCCATCGCCGCCAACGCCCACGCGCTGGCGCGCTACGCGGCACTGTGCCAGGAGAACGACATCGTGCCGATCGTCGAGCCGGAGGTGCTGATGGACGGAGCGCACACGCTCGAGCGCTGCCGCGAGGTCACCGAGGAGGTGCTGGCGAGGGTCTTTCGCCAGCTGTTCGAGCATCGCGTGCTGCTCGAGGGCATGGTGCTCAAGCCGAACATGGTGATCTCCGGTAAGAAGGCCCCCGAGCAGGCGGCACCCGAGGCGGTTGCGCAGGCGACCGTGCAAGTGCTCAAGCGTCACGTGCCGCCCGCGGTGCCCGGCATCGCGTTCCTGTCCGGCGGGCAGTCGCCCACCGAGGCGACGCTGCATCTGTCGCTGATGAACCGGCTCGGGCCGCTGCCCTGGGCGCTCACCTTCAGCTATGGCCGCGCCCTGCAGGATACGGCTCTCAAGGCCTGGGGCGGGGTGCCGGCGAATTTCAGTGCCGGCCAGCAGGAATTTGCCCGCCGCGCCCGGCTGAACGGACTCGCCACCACCGGGCGCTACGCGGCCGAGATGGAAAGCCAGGCCGCGTGAGCATCCGGGCGGCTGCCGCGCGCGCGTGACCAGCCCGCAACCCCGGGAGGTGGCGTCGGCGGACCCGGCCGACGTCGTCGTCGACGTGCGCGGGGTGTCCTACAAGTTCGGCACACACGAGATCTTCAGCGGACTCGATCTCACGGTGCGCCGCGGACGCATCACCGCGATCATGGGCCCGAGCGGCACGGGTAAGACCACGCTGCTGCGGCTGATCACAGCGCAGATCTTCGCCGACCGCGGTCGGGTGACGGTGTTCGGCCAGGACCTGGCGGCGATCAGTCAGCGTGAGATCTACGCGCTGCGCCGGCGCATGGGCATGCTGTTCCAGAACGGCGCGCTGCTCACCGACATGGACGTGTTCGAGAACGTCGCCTTCCCGGTGCGCGAGCACACCGATCTTCCCGAAACCCTGATTCGCAAGCTGGTGCTCACCAAGCTGCAGGCGGTCGGGCTGCGCGGCGCCGCGCAGCTGATGCCCGCGGAGCTCTCCGGCGGCATGGCGCGCCGCGTGGCGCTGGCGCGCGCCATCGTCATGGACCCGGAGGTGCTGATCTACGATGAGCCATTCGTCGGGCTCGATCCGATCTCGCTCGGCGTGATCCTGCGTCTCATCAAGCGCATGAACGAGGCGCTCGGCATCACCAGCATCGTGGTCTCCCACGACGTGCAGGAGCTGTCCACCATCGCCGACGACAGCTACCTGCTCGAGGGCGGTACGATCGCCGCGCACGGCACGCCGCAGCAGATGCGCGCGAGCGACTCGGCGGTGGTGCGCCAGTTCATGACTGGCAGTGCCGAAGGGCCGGTGGCCTTCCACTACCCGGCGCCCGATTACGCGCAGCAGCTGTTCGGCACGGACGCGCCGTGAGTTCGGCGCGCAACGGCTACCTGCTCGAGGGCGTACGGCGGCTCGGCGCGGTGGCGTTGTTTCTGCTGCGGCTGCTGGTGCAATGCGTGCCGGCGCTCGGGCGGCCGCGCCTGCTGGTGCAGCAGATCTACAACGCCGGCGCCCGCTCGCTCATCATCATCATGCTCTCGGGGCTGTTCGTCGGCATGGTGCTCGGCCTGCAGGGCTACGACCTGCTGCGGCGCTTCGGCTCCGAGGAGGCGCTCGGCACGGCGGCAGCGCTCGGACTGCTGCGCGAGCTGGCGCCGGTGATCACTGCGTTGCTGTTTGCCGGGCGCGCGGGCACCTCGCTCACCTCGGAGATCGGCCTGATGCGCGCCACCGACCAGCTCACGGCGATGGAGATGATGGCGGTCGATCCGCTGCGCTACGTCGCCGCGCCGCGCTTCCTCGGCGGGGTGATCGCCATGCCGCTGCTGACGGCTATCTTCAGCGTCATCGGACTCTACGGCGCACAGCTGGTGGGCGTACAGCTGATGGGCGTCGACCGCGGCGTGTTCTGGTCGCAGACCCAGGACTCGGTCGCGCTGCACGACGTCTCCGAGGGGCTGATCAAGAGCGTCGTGTTCGGCATTGCCTGCAGCCTGATCGCCGTGTACGAAGGCTACAACGCCGCCCCCACGGCCGAAGGGGTGGGACTGGCCACCACGCGCACCGTAGTGGCCTCGTCCGTGATGACCCTGCTGCTCGACTATGTGTTGACCGCGGAATTCCTGTAAGAGGAACTTTACCTTATGCGTGCCAATCGAACTCTCGAGATCGGAACCGGGCTGTTTGTGTTGCTGGGATTTGCCGCGCTGCTGTTCCTCACCACGCAGCTGCCGGCCAGTGGACTGAAGCTCGGCGGCGCCAAGGCCGGCTATGACGTGAACGCCGACTTCGACAACATCGGTGATCTCAAGGTGGGCTCACCGGTCACCATGGCGGGCGTGCGCATGGGCGAAGTCACCGGCATCCGCTTCGACTCCAAGACCTACAAGGCAGTGGTCAGGATGCGCTTTGACCAGCAGTTCAACCAGATCCCCGACGACAGCTTCGCCAGCATCCAGACGCAGGGATTGCTCGGTGGCAAGTACATCGGCTTGAGTCCGGGCGGGTCGGATACCTACCTGAAGAACGGCAGCACCATCGACCAGACCCAGTCGGCCCTCGTGCTCGAGAACCTGATCAACAAGATGTTCGCCAATTTCGCGAGCAAGGACAGCGGCGGCGGTCAGGGCGGCGACGCCGGCAATGCCGGCAACGCCGCCAAGAAACCGGATACATCCAGCAAGTCGGAGTCGAGGAAATGAGATACGCAATCTTTGGCGGCGCGCTCCTGTGCCTGATCTCGGGACTCGCCGCCGTGCAGGCGCAGACGGCGCCCGCGCCGGCTGGCGCGGCCGCACCTGCCGCAGCAGCCGAGGGGCCGGCCGATGTGGTGCAGGCCGCCGCGCAGGGCATGCTCAACGATCTGGACAAGGACCGCGAAGGCTACCGTCGCGATCCGGCGAAGCTTGCGCAGCTGGTGGACAAGTACCTGTTGCCGCATTTCGACACCCAGCGGTCGGCGCAGCTGGTGCTCGGCAAGTACTGGCGCACCGCCACCCCGGATCAGCGACAGCGCTTCATCGATGCCTTCTACCACTCGCTGCTGTCCAACTACGGCAGCGCGCTGGCGGAGTTCACCTCCGATCGCCTCAAGATCTATCCGACCAGCGTGGCGCCGGATGCGCGCGTCGCCACGGTGCGCACCGACGTGAAGCGCGACAACGGCGATCGCGTCGCGGTCAACTACTACATGGTGCGCACGCCGCAGGGCTGGAAGGCATGGGACGTGGTGATCGACGGTATCAGCTACGTGAACAGCTATCGCGAGGACTTCGGCGCGCAGATCGAGCAGCAGGGGATCGACGCGGTGATCAAGCGCCTCGCCTCGGGCGAGAAGCCCGAGGCGATCGGCAAGCAGCAGGTCACGGGCAAGGGCTGATGAGCACGCTGCCACCGCCTGCCGCCGCCGCGCTGCCCGCTGCCGGTGCGGCCGCGCTGCAGCTGGCCAGGGGTGCGGACGGAAACGTCCGCGTGCACGGGCCGCTGACCTTCGCCACCGCACGCCGGGCGCTCGCGCTTGGCCGGGAGTCACTCGGCGCGAGTGGTGCGCAGGCCCTCGAGATCGACTGCAGTGGCGTAACGACCTGCGACAGCGCCGGCCTTGCGGTGCTGCTCGAATGGCTGGGACTCGCGAAGCAGGCGGGCCGCCACCTGCATTACACGCAGCTGCCGCAGGACCTGACGGCGCTCGCCCACATCAGTGAGGTCGAGGAGCTGCTCGCGCGCGGGGTGTGAGCGCGCGCAGCCGTCGCGGCCCGCTCACTGCGGCGGGGGCGGCGGCGGAGTCTGCGAGGAGTCGGGAGGCGCGGGCGGTGTTGCGCTCTGAGGCAGTGTCGCACCCTGCGGCGGTGCCGTGCCCTGAGGCGGTGCCGTGCCCTGGGGCGGTGCGCCCGGCGCTGCGGCCCCTTCATCGCCGCTGCTCTCCTCGAACAGCTTCTGCTCCTGCTGCTCCTCGTTCGCCGACTGCCCACCGTTCACCTTGAAATCGCGGTTCTGCAGGTAGGCGTTGCGCAAGAAGGCGTAAGGGTCATAGGCACTGTCCAGCACCCGATCCAGCGGCAGCAGCCGTGCATGCGTGTCCAGCACATCGAGCGCCCACAGACCGTAGTCCCAGTAGGGGTTGCGGATGTACTGACGCGGCGTGCTGAAGTCATCGCCGAGGCGACCGAAGGCATCGCGCACGTCCGAAGGCCCGAGGAACGGCAACACCACGTACGGCCCGCTGCCGATGCCCCACTTGCCGAACGTCTGTCCCAGGTCGCGATCGTTCTTGTCGATCCCCATGCGGGTCGCCGGATCGAACAACCCGCCGATGCCGATGGTCGTGTTGACGACCAGCCGCAGGGTGTCGGAGAAGAACGGCTTGATCTGACCCTGCAGCAGGTCGTTGAGCATGACGATCGAATAATTCAGGTTGTCCATGAAATTGCGCACGCCGGTCTGCGCAAAACCCGGCGTGACCTTGTGGTAGCCGCGCGCCAGCGGCCGCAGGATCGCCTTGTCCAGCTTGTCGTTGAACCTGTAGGTCGTGCGGTTCATCCGCTCCCACGGATCGCGCGGGTTGCGCGGGCCTGGCGGCAGCGTGGCGCAGGCGCACAACAGCAGCAGGCACAGTGCGGACAGTAGTCGGGTGCGGGTGCTGGTGGCTCGCATGGCGTCGCAGGACGAGGGAAGTTGGTCGGGGATTGTAGCAGCCGCGCGCTGCGCCCGGCGCTGTGGCCGCCGCGGGCGCTGCACGCCGTGGGGCGAGCGCTGCAGCCGTGTCGGCGGAAGCTCGCGGCCGGTCAGCGGCCGCCGCCGCGCTGTCCCTGGCCGTCGTTGTCGCTGGTCAGGCGGCGCTTCTTGGTGGTGGCGAGGTAATCGCGTATCTCGTCGAGCCGCGCCTGGTAACGCTCACGCTGGATCACGCTGATGTGCGGCGAGGCGAGTGCCAGCTGCAGCTGTTGCGCGGCGAGATTCAGATCACCGCCGGCGAGCTGGTATTCGCCCATGTAGTAGTACGCGTCCCCGGCATCCCCGGCCGCGCTGGCCGCGAGCGCGGTGAGGCGGATCTGATCCGGTGTCGGCGGTACGTTGTTGAAAAGATCGAGCAGCATGGTGTGGGCTTCAGCCGCGCGGCCGGCGTTCATGAGCGTCTCCGCGTAGCGTACCGTCACCGGCACGTTGCGCGGAAACATCACCTCGGCGTGCCTGAAGGTGGCGAGCGCCGCGTCCATGTGCCCGGCCTTGGCCTGGGCCTGGCCGAGCGCCGCGTGCAGCAGCGTGAGGCCCTCGTGCTGCTGCACCAGCGGGGTGAGGATCTTGACCGCCTGCTCGGCCTGGCCGGTGTTCATCAGCGCGAGTGCCTCGCCGTAGCGGTTGCTGAGATTATCGCCGCCGTGCGCGATCTTCTGCGCGTACTGCGCGTCGAGGTCGACATCCCCGACTGCCGTCAGCACCCGCACGCGCTCGCGAATCAGCGCATAGCTGTACGAGTCCTTGCCCTTGTACGGCGGAAACTGCTCGGCACGCGAGCGCTGCTCGGCGATGCGGTCGGTGTCCACCGGGTGATCGATCAGCATCGCCGGGATGTAGGTGGCGGCGAGCCCCTGGTTGCGGGCCATGGACTCGAACATCTCGCCCATCCCGTAGGGATCGAAACCCGCAGCGGCGAGGTAGCCGATGCCGACGCGATCGGCCTCCCGCTCGTTGTCGCGCGTGAAGTTGATCTGGTGCTGCACCGCCAGCCCCTGGGTGGCGGCGATGGCGCCTTCGGTGGCCTGTCCGCCGCCGGCGAGCGAGCCCAGCAGGATCGCGCCGATCATGGCGGCCGCGGTGGCGAGGCTCTGCTTGGACTGGTCGGCGAACATGCGCGCGATGTGGTGCTGGGTGATGTGCGCGGTCTCGTGCGCCATGACGCCCGCGAGCTCCGACTCGGTGTCGCTTGCGAGGATCAGACCGGCGTTGATGAACACCCAGCCGCCCGATACGGCGAAGGCGTTGATCTGCGTGTCCTTGACCACGGAGTAATGGAAGTACTCCCCACCCATGGCGCTCTGCGAGGCGAGCCGCTGGCCGATGCCGTTGACGTACTCGAGGACCTCCGGATCCTCGAGCAGCTCGTTCTGATCGCGCAGCTCCTTCGCCACCATGGCCCCGAGGTAGTACTCGTCGGTCTTCGACAGATACTGCGCGGCGGGGCTGCCCAGGTCAGGAAGGTCGGCGCCGACGACCGGGGCTGCGGTCAGCGGCTGCGGCGGCGGCGGCACCGGCTCGTCCGCGGCAGCCAGCGTGGCGCCAGCCAGCACGGTTGCGGCAAGGACGAGCGGCAGGCGGCGGATCATCGCTGTTGGACCGCGGCGGGGAGCCGTGAGTTTCTCCATGATTACAGATGCTTACAAGCGCGGCGCGCTTAGGCAGGAGGCTAGAGCGTACACCTACAGGATGTCGGAGGCGTAATCGGCCAGCCGCGAGCGCTCCCCGCGTACCAGGGTGATATGCCCTGAGTGGTTCCAGCCGCGGAAGCGGTTCACCGCATAGGTCAGCCCCGAGGTCATCTCGGTCAGGTAGGGGCTGTCGATCTGCGCGATGTTGCCGAGGCAGGCGAGCTTGGTGCCGGGCCCGGCGCGCGTGATGAGCGCCTTCATCTGCTTCGGCGTGAGGTTCTGCGCCTCATCGAGGATCAGGAAGCGGTTGAGGAAGGTGCGGCCACGCATGAAGTTGAGCGAGCGAATCTTGATGCGGTTGCGCAGCAGGTCGTTGGTCGCCGCGCGCCCCCAGTTGCCGCCTTCCTGCGAGCCGGTCAGCACCTCGAGATTGTCCATGAGCGCGCCCATCCACGGTTCCATCTTTTCCTCCTCGGTGCCGGGGAGAAAGCCGATGTCCTCGCCGAGCGGGATGGTCACGCGCGTCATGATGATCTCGACGAAGCGATTGGTCTCGAGCGTCTGCATCAGCCCGGCGGCGAGCGCCAGCAGCGTCTTGCCGGTGCCGGCCGGCCCCAGCACCGTCACGAAGTCGATCTCCGGGTCCATCAGCAGGTTGAGCGCGAAGTTCTGCTCGCGGTTGCGCGCGGTGATGCCCCACACGTTGTGGCGCTCGTTGCGGTAGTCGCGCGTCAGCTCGATGGTGGCGGTGGCGCCGCTGATGTTCCGGACGATGCCCTCGATGCCCTCGGGCGAGTCCTCGTACACGCCCTGGTTGGGCTGCCACTCGCGCACCGCAGGACCTGCGATTTCGTAGAAGGTGCGCTCGGCGTCCTTCCACGAGCGCATGTCCTTGCCGTGCAGCTCCCAGAAGTCCCGCGGCAGCGGCCCCATGCCGCTGTAGAGCACGTCGGAATCCTCGAGCGTCTTGTCGCTGTAGTAGTCCTCGGCGTGCACGCCGATGACCGCCGCCTTGATGCGCAGGTTGATGTCCTTGGAAACCAGGATGACGCGCGCGTCCTTGTGCTCGCTCTGCAGCGCGAGCGTCTGCGCCAGGATGGTGTTGTCGCCGCTCTGGCCGGGCAGTCCCGCGGGCAGCACGCCCGACAGCTGCCGCGTCTGGAAGAACAGCCGGCCGCTGGAGGGCTTCTTGCCGTGGTTGCCTGAGTAGCCGCTCGGCAGCTTCAACCCCAGGTCGATCTGCTCCTTGCTGGCATCGCGCATCATGTCGTCGAGAAAGCGGCTCACCTGGCGCACGTTGCGCGAGGCCTCCGACAGACCCTTCTTGTGCGCGTCGAGCTCCTCGAGCACCACCATCGGCAGGTACACGTCGTGCTCCTCGAAGCGGAAGATGGCCGTCGGGTCGTGCATCAGCACGTTGGTATCGAGCACGAACAGCCGCCGGCCGGCGCGCGAGCGGCTCTTCACTTCCCGTGAGCCCGCTGCCAGGCCGGCGGTCGGGCCGGGCTCAGAGACGCTGCGCTGCTTCAAGTACCGCCTCCGCGTGACCGGGAACCTTCACCTTGCGCCACTCCTGTCGCAGGCGGCCGCCGCCGTCCAGCAGGAAGGTGCTGCGTTCCACTCCGAGGAACTTTCTGCCGTAAAGGCTTTTCGGTTTTATGACATCGAACAGCCGGCACACCGTCTCCTCGGTGTCGGCGAGCAGCGGGAAGGGCAGCGACTCGCGCGCCGCGAACTTGTCGTGCGAGGCGACCGGGTCGCGCGACACGCCCACGATCTGCGCGCCGGCCTTGCGGAACGCCGGCGCCAGGTCGCGAAAATCCTGCGATTCGCGGGTGCAGCCGGAGGTCATGTCGCGCGGGTAGAAGTACAGCACCAGTTTCCCGCCGGCCGCATCCTTCAGCCTCCAGGTGCCGCCGCCCGTCATGGGCAGCGAGAAGTCGGGCACTTTGGCCCCAGGTTTGATCGTGGTCATCTCGTCTTAGGACTTTACCGGTTCCAGGATGGCGTCGAGGTTGAGCGAATCGCAGAACTCCATGAACTCCTCGCGCAGGTGCGCGACGTGAATGCGGCTCGGTACGTTGACGATCATCTGCACGGCGAACATCGGTGCGCCAGTGTGCGCGGCCGGGTAGCTGCGGGTGGAGACCTCCGCAATGTCGATGCCGCGCGTGGCGAAGAAGCCCGACAGCCCGGAGACGATGCCGCTCTGGTCGAGGCACACCACGTCGATCGAGTACGGCAGCATGTCGGTGCGCGGCGGCCGCGGCTCGGTGCGCTTCAGGTGAATGCTGAGGTTGGAGGTGTCGGCGAGGCGCTTGAGCTCGGTTTCGAGCTTGGCGAGCGCGTGCCAGTTGCCTGACACCAGCAGCAGCATGGCGAACTCGGTGCCGAGGCTCGCCATGCGGCTCTCGGTAATGTTGCCGCCGGACTCGCTGATGACGCGGGTCAGCTCGTGGACCATCCCCGTTCGGTCGCTGCCGATCGCCGAAACGGCCAGGTGCTGCTTCATCTGTGGATGGCGGTAGGGTAACGCGGCGTGCGCTGCGTTCGCAGTGTACCGGGAGCCGCCGCCGGTTGCGAACCCGCACAGCGCGCGGCGTTCGTTGAGCAGACGGCTTGCTTAAGCGCAACGTCGGCTCGTAACATCGAGCGCTCCCCCCGCGAGCATCTGCTTATGTTTGCCGGCAGCCTGGTTGCCATCGTCACCCCGATGTCCGCAGACGGCGAAGTTGACTTCGCCGCCTGGGAGCGGCTGCTCGAGTTTCACGCCGCGCACGGTACCAAGGGGATCGTGATCGGCGGCACCACGGGCGAGTCGGCCACGCTGCGCGATGCGGAGCTGCGCGAGCTGATCGTGCGGGCCTGCGCGCAGCTGCGCGGGCGGCTCAGCGTGATCGGCGGCGCCGGCAGCAGCAGCACCGCCGCCACGGTGGAGCGCGTCAGCTGGCTGTCGCAGCTGCCGCTCGACGCGCTGCTGGTGGTGACGCCGGCCTACAACCGCCCCTCGCAGGAGGGACTGTATCTGCACTACGCCGCGGTGGCAGCGGCCGCGCGTAAGCCGCTGCTGCTGTACAACGTGCCGGCGCGTACCGCGGTGGATATGCAACCACCGACCGTGGCGCGCCTGGCGCAGCTGCCGGGCATCGTCGGGATCAAGGAGGCGGTGCCGGAGGTGGCACGGGTGCGCGAGCTGCTCGAGTGCTGCCCGGCACGCTTCGTGGTGCTGAGCGGGGATGACGGCACCGCGTGTGCCAGCCTCGCCGCCGGCGCGCACGGGGTGATCTCGGTGACCGCGAACGTTGCGGCGCGCGCGATGTCGGAGATGGTGGCGGCCGCCTTGCGCGGGGATGCGGCGCGCGCCGGCGAGCTCGATGTACCGCTGCGCGAGCTGCACCGCACGCTGTTCCTCGAGGCGAACCCGATCCCCGTCAAGTGGCTGCTGGCGCAGATGGCGCTGATCGGTCCTGGGGTAAGATTGCCGCTCACCCCGCTGGGGGAGGGGCACCGGGCCGGCGTGCTGCGGGCGGCGCGCGCTGCCGGCGTGTGGTCGCAGGAGGCGCCGTGAGTGCGTCAGGGTCGAACGAACGAGGTGTACTGAATGAAGGCAGCCTGGGGATTGGTGTTTGTCGTGCCGCTGCTGCTGGCCGGGAGCGGTTGCCACATCGTGCGGGCGATCGACAAGAAAAGCTGCCACGAGCTGCAGCCGTACCAGACCTCGCGCAGCGTGCCGCCGCTGGTGGTCCCCCCGGGCCTCGACGCACCCGACACCACCAACGCGCTGCGCCTGCCGGTGCTCAACGAGCCGGCGCCGCCGCCGCGCGGCGCCAAGCAGCCGTGTCTTGACGAGCCACCCCCCTTCAAAGTGCCGCAGCCGGCGCGCACGCCGCAGGCTTAGAAGGGGCTGGGTGCGCGGTCTCGATACAACATGATGGAATTATCGTAAGTTATTGATCGGAGAGGTGGCCGAGCGGTCGAAGGCGCTGGACTGGAATTCCAGTAACATCTTAACGGGTGTTCGTGGGTTCGAATCCCACCCTCTCCGCCAGACTTGCTATCAGCGCTTCAGGCGCCGCTCGCGTATAGGAGAGCGGTGGTAGCATCAACTGCATCCAGGCGAGACTTAAGGGCCGAGCCGTCCATGGTGGCCCGCATCGGTTTCTCCGCGACGACCAGTCGTGAATCCCGTCAGGGCCGGAAGGCAGCAGCGGCAGCGGCGATGTCGGGTGCCGGAGGTCAAGCTGGTGCGGGCCGCCTCCACGGTCCGACCCATCGAGGGCCTACATGAGTTACACCGCGCTGGCGCGCAAGTGGCGTCCGCAGAAATTCTCCGAGCTCATCGGGCAGGAGCACGTGCGGCGAGCGCTGGAGAATGCGCTCGCCAGCGGGCGCGTGCACCACGCGTTCCTGTTCACCGGGACGCGCGGGGTGGGGAAGACCACCATCGCGCGCATCCTCGCCAAATGCCTCAATTGCGAGACCGGCGTGACGCCCACGCCGTGCGGGGTTTGTGGCAGCTGCCGCGAGATCGAGGCCGGCCGCTTCCCCGACCTGATCGAGGTCGACGCGGCCTCGCGCACCAAGGTGGATGATACGCGCGAGCTGCTCGATAACGTGCAGTACTCACCGGCACGTGGGCGCTACAAGGTGTATCTCATCGACGAGGTGCACATGCTGTCGGCGCATTCCTTCAACGCGCTGCTGAAGACGCTCGAAGAGCCGCCGCCACACGTGAAGTTCCTGCTCGCCACCACCGATCCGCAGAAGCTGCCGGTGACGGTGCTGTCGCGCTGCCTGCAGTTCAACCTCAAGCGCCTGCCAGCGGCGGACATTGCCGCGCACCTGCGCCAGATCCTCACCGCGGAGGGCGTGGCATTCGAGCCGGCGGCGCTGACGCTGCTGGCGCACGCCGCCGACGGCAGCGTGCGCGACGGCCTGTCGCTGCTCGACCAGCTGATCGCCTTCGGCGGCGGACGCGCCGGGGAGGCCGAGGCGCGGGCCATGCTCGGGACCATGCCGCGCGATGAGGTGGCACGCCTCGCCGAGGTGCTCTCGCGCGGCGAGGGCGCGGAGCTGCTGCGTTGCGCGCGGGCGCTGGCGGAATTCTCTCCCGACTATGGCCAGCTGCTCGATGAGCTGGCATCGCTGCTGGTGCGCGTCGGCCTGCGCCAGGCGGTGCCGGGCTACCAGGGCGATGAGCTGTATTCGAGCGAACTGCTCGAGCGCCTCGGCAGCGCGCTCACTGCCGAGGACGTGCAGCTCTTCTACCAGACCGCGATCACCGGCAGGCGCGATCTGCCGCTCGCACCCGAGCCGCGCAGCGGCTTCGAGATGACGCTGCTGCGCATGCTGGCGTTTCGTCCCGCGGGCTCGCCGGCGCAGGCGCGCCCGCCGCGCACCGCCGCCACCGGCGCAAGTCCCGCCGCCGCCCCGCCCGCGCCGGACACCCCGGCCAGCGCGGCGAGCGCCGCGCCCGCATCTGCCGCCGCCGGCGTACCCGATGCGGCCGGATGGAGCGCGCTCGTCGCGCAGCTCGAACTCGCCGGGGCCGCCCGCCAGCTCGCCAGTCACTGCGTGTTCATCGCCCGCCAGGGCGCGGCGGTGCGCCTCGGCCTCGATCCGCGCAACCAGCTGCTGCGCACCAGCGCGACCGAGGAGAAGCTGCAGCAGGCGCTGGCGCGCCACTTCGGCGCGCCGGTGCGGCTCGAGTTCCAGAGCGTGGCTTCCGGCAGCGCCGAGACGCCGGCGCTGCTGGCGCGGCGGGCGTCCGATGCCGACCTCGCCGTCGCCCGGCAGGCGTTCGAGGAGGAGCCGGGCGTGCAGGGCCTGCGCGAGCGCTTCGGCGCCACGGTGCTGCCCGAGACCGTGCGGCCGGTAAAATGAGTGTCATCACTTCAAGCGCCGCGCGGCGCTAAAGACAGGTGGGTGCATGAAAGGCAACTTCGGCAACCTGATGAAACAGGCCCAGGCCATGCAGGAGAACATGCAGAAGGCCCAGGCCGAGATTGCCAGCATCGAGGTGGTCGGCGAGGCGGGCGGCGGTATGGTGAAGGTGACCATGAACGGCCGGCACGAGGTTAAGCGCGTGCAGATCGAGCCCGCGGTGAGCGGCGAGGATCGCGAGATGCTCGAGGACCTGATCGCCGCGGCCGCCAACGACGCCGTGCACAAGGTGGAAGCGCGCGTGCAGGAGAAGATGGCGGGCCTCACGGCCGGCCTGCAGTTACCGCCGGGGATGAAGCTGCCCTTCTGAAGGGGCGCCGATGAAGCACTCGCCGCATCTCGCCCGGCTGATCGAGGCGCTGCGCACCCTGCCCGGTGTCGGGCCGAAGAGCGCCCAGCGCATGGCGTTTCACCTGCTGCAGGAAGGGCGCCCCGGGGCGCAGGCGCTCAGTGAGGCGCTGGCGGCGGCGCTGCAGACGGTGTCGCGCTGCCAGCGCTGCCGCATGCTCACCGAGGGGGAGCTGTGCGCGATCTGCGCCGCGCCGCAGCGCGATACCACGCTGTTGTGCGCGGTCGAGTCACCCGCGGATGTCGTCGCGATCGAGTCCTCGGGCAGCTACCGCGGGCGCTACTTCGTGCTCATGGGGCACCTCTCGCCCCTCGACGGCATCGGGCCGGAGCAGCTCGGCATCCGCGAGCTCGAGGCGATACTCGCCGAGGGCGGCGTGCACGAGCTGATCCTCGCCACCAACTCCACTGTCGAGGGCGAGGCGACGGCGCACTTTCTGAGTGAGCTGGCCGCACGCCGCGCGATCCGTGCCAGCCGCATCGCCCACGGCGTGCCGGTGGGCGGAGAGCTCGAGTACGTCGACGGCGGCACGCTGGCGCATGCACTCGCCGGCCGGCAGGCGCTGTGAGCCAGCGCTGCCGCGCGCGCGCGGCCGGCCTTCAGCGCGCGCGCCTGGTGCGCAGCTCCGCGTGCAGCCGCCGCAGCCGCCGATAGCTTTCGTAGCGGCGCGCATGCCACGCGCCGCTCTCCGCCGCCGCGCGTACCGCGCACTGCGGCTCGCGCAGGTGGCGGCAGTCGCTGAAACGGCAATCCGCGGCGAGCCGCGCCACTTCCGGGAAGCCGAGCGTACGCTCATCGAGCGCCTGCAGCGCCGGCGCGAAGTCGCGCACCCCCGGGGAGTCGATGAGCGCCGCCCCGCCCGGCAGGTCGAAGGTGCGTGCCGCGCTGGTGGTGTGCCGCCCCTCAGCCGAGCGCGCCAGCTCGCCGATGGTCACCTGCGCCTGCGGCGCGAGGCTGTGCACCAGTGAGGACTTGCCCACGCCCGACTGTCCGACCAGTGCCGCCCGCGCCCCGGGCACCAGCACGGCGCGCAGCTGCTCCAGGCCCGCGCCGCTTGCGGCCGAGCAGTACAGCGGTGCGAACCCCGCCTGCGCGAACGCCGCCAGTTCCGCGCTCAGCGCAGCGCTGAGCGGCAGATCCGCCTTGTTCACCACCAGCGTCGCGTCGAGCCCCGCGGCGGTGGCGGCGGCGAGATAGCGGTCGACGACGAACAGGTCCGGGACCGGCAGCGGCGCCAGCACCACCAGCAGCCGGGTCAGGTTCGCGACCAGGGCCTCGGCGCCGCCGCGCGAGCGGCCGCGCCACAGGGCGTTGTGCCGCGGCAGCACCTCGATGACGTGCACCTCTTCGTGGTGCGGATCGATGCGGTAGCGCACCTCATCGCCGCACACCGCGTCGAGATTGCGGCCGAAGGCACGCGCCCGCAGCTCGTTGCCGGCGACCGCACGCACGATCATGTGGCGCCCGAAGGTCGCAATCACGCGTCCAGTGAGTGTCGGTTGCATGCGAAAGACGGCCGGTGGGGGGATTGCTACACTGGCGGCAAGCCTCGCGGGCCCATAGCACGCGCTGCCCCGTATGCACCCATCATAGACATGCCGAGCAGCGACTACCTCATCTGGATCGACCTGGAGATGACGGGCCTGAAGCCCGACTCCGACGCGATCATCGAGATAGCGACCGTGGTCACCGATCGCGAGCTGGGGATCGTGGCCGACGGCCCGGTGCTCGCGATCCACCAGAGCGAGGAGGTGCTCGCGCGCATGGACGACTGGAACCAGCGTCAGCACGGCTCCTCGGGCCTGCTGGCGCGGGTGCGCGCCAGCCGCGTCAGCGTCGCCGAGGCGCAGCAGCGCACGCTCGAGTTCCTGACGCCGCTGGTGACGCCGGGCAGCTCACCGATGTGCGGCAACAGCATCTGCCAGGACCGGCGCTTCCTCGCGCGTTGCATGCCGGAGCTGGAGCGCTTCTTTCATTACCGCAATCTCGATGTCAGCACGCTCAAGGAGCTGGCGCGGCGTTGGGCGCCGCCGGTGGCCGACAGCTTCGTCAAGCAGGGTACGCACCTGGCGCACGCCGACATCCACGAGTCGATCCGCGAGCTGCGGCATTACCGCGCGCGGCTGTTTGCCTCGACCTGGGGCGGAAGCGGCGGCGGGTGAGCGAGCTGGTGACGCATCGCGGTGGCTGCCACTGCGGTGCGGTGGGCTTCGAGGTCGACGCGCCCGCGCACCTCACGGTGATTGAGTGCAACTGCTCGATCTGCCGCATGAGCGGCTACCTGCATCTGATCGTGCCGCGCACGCGCTTCCGGCTGCTGCGCGGCGCCGACAGCCTGAGCAGCTACGCCTTCAACACCGGCACGGCGCGGCACCTGTTCTGCCGGCACTGCGGGGTGAAGTCCTACTACGTGCCGCGCTCCAACCCCGACGGCTTCAGCATCAACGCACGCTGCCTCGAGCCCGCCACCATCGCACAGCTCGTCATCGAGCCATTCGACGACAACGAGCGCGCGGCTGCCGAGGAGCGCATCCGCCATCTGTCGCGCACCTGAGGGGTGCGCGGCGCGGCGCCGTGGCTAGGGGGAGCCGCCGGCGGCGGGCGGCTGGGCGAGGTACAGCCAGGTCTCCACCACCGAATCGGGATTGAGCGACATGCTGCCGATGCCCTGCTCGAGCAGCCAGCGCGCCAGGTCCGGGTGATCGGAGGGCCCCTGACCGCAGATGCCGACGTACTTGCCCTGACGGCGGCAGGCTGCGATCGCCATCGCCAGGAGCTTGCGCACCGCGGGGTCGCGCTCGTCGAAATGCTTGGCGACGATGGCCGAGTCGCGATCGAGCCCTAAGGTGAGCTGGGTCATGTCGTTCGAGCCGATCGACATGCCGTCGAAGTACTCCAGGTACTCGTCGGCGAGCAGCGCGTTGGTCGGCAGCTCGCACATCATGATGATGACGAGTCCTTCGCGGCCGCGCTCCAGGCCGTTCACCGCCAGCAGTCGCGTGACCTCGCGCGCCTCCGTCAGGCTGCGCACGAACGGCACCATCAGCTGCACGTTGGTCAGTCCCATGGTCTCGCGCACGCGCCGCAGCGCGCGGCACTCGAGCTCGAAGCACGGCCGGAAGCTCTCGTCCACGTAGCGCGCCGCGCCGCGGAAGCCGAGCATCGGGTTCTCCTCGTGCGGCTCGTAGCGCGCCCCGCCGATGAGGTTGGCGTACTCGTTCGACTTGAAATCCGACAAACGCACGATCACCGGCTCGGGCGCGAACGCCGCGGCGATCTGCGCGATCCCCTCCGCCAGCTTCTCCACGTAGAAGCCCACCGGGTCGGCGTAGCCGGCCATCTGCGTGCGGATCTGCTCCTGCAGCTCGGTATCGAGCCGCTCGAACTCCAGCAGCGCGCGCGGGTGCACGCCGATCATGCGGTTGATGATGAATTCCAGGCGCGCCAGTCCCACGCCGTGGTTGGGGATGGCGGCGAAATCGAAGGCACGATCGGGGTTGCCGACGTTCATCATGATCTTCACCGGGATCTTCGGCAGCGAGTCGAGCTCCACCTGCTTGCGCTCGAACTCGAGCAGCCCCTCGTAGACCTGGCCGGTGTCGCCCTCGGCGCACGACACCGTCACCTCCTGGCCCTCGCGGATCTTGTGCGTGGCATCCCCGCAGCCGACCACGGCGGCGATGCCCAGCTCGCGCGCGATGATGGCGGCGTGGCAGGTGCGCCCGCCGCGGTTGGTGACGATCGCCGCGGCGCGCTTCATGACCGGTTCCCAGTCGGGATCGGTCATGTCAGCCACCAGCACGTCACCGCTCTGCACGCGCGCCATCTCGGCGGCGTTGCGGATGACGCGCGCGGTGCCCGCGCCGATGCGCTGGCCGATGGCGCGCCCGCTCGCCAGCACGCGCGCGGGGGGTCCCCCCTTTAACGCGTAGCGCTGGATGGTGCGGCCGCTGCGACTCTGCACGGTCTCGGGCCGCGCCTGCAGGATGTACAGCTCACCGCTCGCGCCGTCGCGCGCCCACTCGATGTCCATCGGCCGCTGGTAGTGCTCCTCGATGATGAGCGCCTGGCGCGCGAGCGACACCAGGTCCGCGTCCTCGAGGCAGAAGCGCCGCCGCTCGGCCGGCGGCACTTCCACGGTCTGCACGCGCTCGCCCGAGCCTGTCGGCGCGTACACCATCTTCAGCGCCTTGCCGCCTAAGTTGCGCCGCAGTACCGCGTGCCGGCCGGCACGCAGCGCCGGCTTGTACAGGTAGAACTCGTCCGGGTTGACCGCGCCCTGTACCACCGTCTCGCCCAGTCCCCAGGAAGCGGTGATGAACACCACCTCCCTGAAGCCCGAGTCGGTGTCGAGCGTGAACATGACGCCGGCCGCTCCCAGGTCGCTGCGCACCATGTGCTGCACGCCCGCCGACAGCGCCACGGCCGCGTGGTCGAAGCCCTGGTGCACGCGGTAGGAGATGGCGCGATCGTTGAACAGCGAGGCGAACACCTCGTGCAGCGCCTTGAGCACCGCCGCCTCGCCGCGCACATTGAGGAAGGTCTCCTGCTGGCCGGCGAACGAGGCCTCCGGCAGGTCCTCGGCGGTGGCCGAGGAGCGCACCGCCACCGCGCTGTCGGTGCCGCTGCTCATGCGCCGCAGCTCGCTCGCCACCGCCTGGGCGAACGGCGGCGGCAGCGGGGTGGCGAGGATCCACTGGCGGATGCGCGCGCCGCAGGCGGCGAGGCGCGTCACGTCGTCGACGTCGAGGTCGGCGAGCTCGGCGCGAATGCGCGCGTCGAGCCCGTCCTGGGCGAGGAAATCACGGTAGGCTTGCGCGGTGGTGGCGAAGCCGCCCGGCACCTTGATGCCGAGCCTGGTGAGCGCGCCGATCATTTCCCCGAGCGAGGCGTTCTTGCCGCCGACCTTGTCGACGTCGTGCATGCCGAGCTGCTCGAGGGGGATGACGTAGGGACTCAAGAGCACTCCTGTCGCGCCTGGGTCGGTGCAGACGCTTGCGAGGCCGTGCGTGCGGTGAAACACTGCACAACTTCTGCACCGGCCCGAACGAGTTGCCGCAGCCGTGAGTCGTCGAACCGTTTTCTTCGTCTCCGACCAGACGGGCGTGACTGCGGAAACGCTGGGCCACAGCCTGATGACGCAGTTCGAGGGCCTGGAATTTCGGCCGGTGACTTTGCCATTTGTATCGAGCCTTGACAAGGCGCACGAAGCGGTGCGGCGCATCGACCGCGCCGCGCAGGAGCAGGGCTTGCGGCCGATCGTGTTCAGCACGCTGGTGCAGGACGAGCTGCGCGACGTGGTCATCACCGCCAACGCGCTGTTCCTCGATCTGTTCTCGGCATTCGTCGGCCCGCTCGAGCGTGAGCTCAACACGCGCTCGACGCACCGCGCCGGGCGCGCACACGGCATCGCGGACCTGGCCGCCTACACCACACGCATCAACGCCACCAACTTCTCGCTCGCCAACGACGACGGCAGCGGCGGTGACTATGCCCACGCCGACGTGGTGCTGGTGGGCGTGTCGCGCGTCGGCAAGACGCCGACCTGCCTGTACATGGCGCTGCAGTACGGGGTGTTTGCCGCCAACTATCCGCTCACCGAGGATGATCTGGAGGCGGGCCGGCTGCCGCCGCGGCTGGATGCGTTCCGCGGCAAACTCTACGGGCTCACCATCCGTCCCGAGCGGCTGCAGCAGATCCGCAACGAGCGCCGCCCCGACAGCCGCTACGCCTCGCACCAGCAGGTGCAGTACGAGCTGCGCGCCGCGGACGCGATGTTCGTGCGCTACGCCATCCCCTCGCTCGACACCACCGAGTGCTCGATCGAGGAGATCTCCAGCCGCATACTCAACACCACCGGCATCGAGCGGCGGCTGCGCCCCTGAGGCGGCGAGGCGGCGCCAGCCGCGCGCGCTAAGCCGCGGCGCTGCCAGCTGCACATTGTTGCATGCGGCGCGCCGTGCGTGGGCGCTGACTCACAGATCGCACAAAAGTTGCAGATCGCACGAAACTTGCAAGCCCGTCAACACGTGCGAACTGCACAAATCCGCAGCCTGCTCACACTTGCAGCGCAGCACTTGTGCGTTATAGTCGCAAGCGTGCTGCTCACTGACACACGTACCGTCGTTTCCTGGCGCGCCAGGCCGCGCAGCTTCGTCGGGCTGATGGGGCTGTACGAGAGCAACTTCATCCGCCTCGGCTGGCTGGCCGGCGACCTGCGTGCGCTCGGCGCGGGGCGCCACACCTCCGTGGTGCACGGAGATTGTGATCTCGTTCTCAACCTCAGCGAGCGCTCGCCCTACACCAGTACCGTGACACTCACCTACCTGCTGGCCGATGCGCGCGGGATCCGGCAGTACCCGGACATGCGCGTGCGCATCTACCACGACGCGCACCTGGTGGAAGCGCAGCAGTGCGGCGGCGTTCACACTCAGCCGCCGCCCGGCGGCGTGCGGCTCTCGCCGGAGCGTGAACTGGATCAGCGCTGGGCGCGCAACATGATGTTAAATAAGTGGCTGGAATACTGCGTGGAGCGAGGTCATCGCTTCTCATTCCGCACGGGGTACCGCGCCGGCGCATGAGAAGGGGCGGTCGGCCGCCGCATCTCTCATGAACGCCTTGCGACAATTCGGCTTCCTCAAGCTCAGCCTGCGCCCCGAAGACGCGCCCGCGGAAGACCACCGCGTGCTCGCGTTGTTCCGCAATCGCGCCGAGCTGAAGAAAGCCTACGGCGATCTGCAGGAGGAGATCTTTCGCCTCAAGGATCTCGTCAAGCAGCAGGAAGGCGCCACGCAGCGCGTGCAGGAGATGCTCGCCGTGCTGGAAGGCCGCCTCGGCGCGCCGGCCACCGCGTACGCGGCACTGGTTTTCTACCACCTGCGGCGGCTGTGGCAGGCGGGACGCGAGCTGCTTACGGGGTTCGTCGCCGAGCTGGTGCGCCAGCAGGAGGAACGCGAGCGGCGTGCGCACCTCGCGCAACACAATCGCCGCCAGTTCGGCCGCCGCCAGGCGGCCGAGAGCACGCTGGCCGCGGCGCTGGCGGCGCAGCAGCAGGCGAGTGCGGCGCTGGCGGCGCTCGAGGCCGAGCGCGCGCGCGTCAACCGCTTCTGGCACTACTTCCGCCGTCGGGCGCTCGAGCGGCGTATCACCCCGGCGCGTGCGGCGCTCACCGACGCGAGTACCGCGCTGGCGCAGGCGCAGCTCGCCCGCGAGGATATCGAGCGCGAGCCGCTGCCGGAGTTTCCCGGCCTGTCGCTCTCGGCGCGCCGCGCGATCAATCTCGCAGCTATCGGCTACGCCGAGGTGCTGTGCCTGCGGCTCGCCGAACTGAAGACCCCGCTGGTGTCGCTCGCGCGGCACGCCACGGCGCAGCGCGAGGCGTCGGAGGACTACGGGACGCCCAAGGATTGTGTGCTGCTGATGGGGCAGATCGCGCGCGCCCAGACGCTGATCGGCGCGCGGGCCGGCCTGGCGGCGGAGATCGGGGCGCGCACCGAGCGGCTGAAGCGCGTGGCGCGCTACCGCGGGCCCAACGACAGCACCCCGCAGGTGGATTCGTTGAGTCTGGCGGAAGGCGACATTCTGGCGATGGCGGCGCTCGGCGCGGCGGCCGCGCAGCTGCCGAACGTGCTCGCCGAGGACACCTGGGACCTGTTCCGGATCCTGCTGCGCTGATTGAATTGGCCGAAATCGCCGCAAGCGATTTCGGCGGACATCAGCTTCGTTGCCGGCCGCAAACGGCGCGACGCTTTCGGCCTGCGCTCAGCTGGCGCGCGCGGTCTTTTGCGGCGTCTGCGGGCGCGCCCCGGTCACCATGTCCGCCATGACCTGCGCGGCCTGGTCGAGCACCACGTCGGCGGCATCATCCTTGGTCTTCTCTTCCAGCTCCTCGATGCTCTTCAGCGGCGGCAGGTTCTTCGCCGCGCGGCGGCTGTTCTCGCGATCGAGCCGCTCCTTGTCGATACGCGCACGCTCATCGCGCCGTACCTTGAGATTCAGCGAGACGCTGTGCTGCTCGCGCACCGAATCGATGGCGGCGATGTCCGACATCAGCCACTTGTAATCCGGGTCGCGCTGCGCGCGCGCATCCTCGGCGCTCGCCAGCAGCGCGACCGCCGGCCCGGCGGCGCCGCCGGCACTGGCCTTGAAGGGCACCCCGGCGATGCGGTCCCACGGCAGTGCCGACTCGAGCGCGCTCTCGCCGACTTCCTTGGTGTCGAGCACCGAGGCGAGCGGCACGTCGGGCTCGACGCCGCGGTGCTGCGTGCTCTCGCCGGTCACGCGGTAGAACTTGCCGATGGTCACGGTGAGCTCGCCGTTGTTCTGCTGCTGCGGCCAGCGATCGAGCGGCATCAGGCTCTGCACCGTGCCCTTGCCGAAGGTGGTCTGCCCGAGGATCACGCCGCGGTGATAGTCCTGGATGGCGCCGGCGAAGATCTCCGAGGCCGAGGCACTCAGGCGGTCGACCAGCACTGCGAGCGGGCCGTCGTAGGCCGGGCCGCTCTCCGGATCATCCAGCACCTCGAGCCTGCCGGAGGTGTCGCGCAGCTGCACCACCGGGCCGTGGTCGATGAACAGCCCGGTGAGCGCGGTGGCTTCCGGCAGGTAGCCGCCGCCGTCGTTGCGCAGGTCGAGCACCAGGCCGTCGATGTTCTCGGCCTTGAGCTGATTGAGGAGCTTGAGCACGTCGCGCGTGGTGCTGCGATAGTTCTCGTCCCCGGCGCTCTGCGCGGCGACGTCCTGGTAGAAGCCGGGGACCGTGATGATGCCGACCTTGAGCGTGCGGCCGTCGCGCACCACGGTCTTCACTTCCTTGTGCGCTGCCTGCGCCTCGAGCGTCACCTTGTTGCGCACGAAGTCCAGCACCTTCTCGGCCGTGCCGGGAGCGGCGCCGGCCGGCAGGATCTGCAGGCGCACCGTGGTTCCCGCCTTGCCGCGGATCAGCTGCACCACGTCATCGAGCCGCCAGCCGATGACGTCGGTGAACGACCCGTCGGTTCCCTGGCCGACGCCGGTGATGCGATCGTTCACCTTGAGCGTGCCCGCCACCGCCGCCGGTCCGCCTTCGAGCACGTTCATGATGGTGACGTAATCGTCCACCAGCTGCAGTGAGGCGCCGATGCCGTCGTAGTTGAGGCTCATCTGGATGCGGTATTCCTCCGAGCTGCGCGGCGAGAAATAGCTCGAATGCGGGTCGAAGGCGCGCGCATAAGCATTCATCAGGTTCTCGAACACGTCCTCGCTGGTCACCTGGTCGACGCGCTTGAGGACGCGCTCGTAGCGCTTGCGCAGCACGTCGGCGGCTTCCGGCCAGGTCTTGCCGGTGAGCATCAGCGACAGCGCATCGTTCTTCACGCGCTTGCGCCACAGTTCGTCGATCGTCGCCTCGTCCGCCGCCCATGACGCGTGGGTGCGGTCGAACTCGAACGTCTCGGTCAGCGTCCAGTCGGGCTCGGTTTGCAGTGCGGTGAGCGCGCGCTGCATGCGATCGCGGTTGCGCTGCTGAAAGCGGGCGAAGATCAGGTAGGCCGGGTCGATGTTGCCGGTGCGAATCATGTCGCCGAACTGGTAGCGGTAGGCGTTGAAGTCGTTGATGTCGCTCGCCAGAAAGTAGCTGCGCTGCCCGTCGAGGAACTCGAGGTAGCGCTGGAAGATGGTGTCGGACATCTTGTCGTCGATGGCCGCGCGGCTGTAGTGCTGATCCTCGAGGATGCGCCCGATCTTGCGCGCCGTGGCGCGCTGGCTGTCGGAGGGGGCGATGGCCCCGGGGGGCAGCTGCACGGGGCTGGCCGGAGCCTTGACGGACCCCGCCATGGCGAGCGCCAGCAGCGCCAGGGCAAGGGCGGGGATCCAGCCGGATGAACGGCGCAGCGGTGAGGTCATCTTCGGGGGCTCGCGGCTTCGGTAGACTCTTAGAGTAAGGCTAGAGCGTGCGGTTCGCATTAAGCAAGTACACAGGTACGGTTATCACACGATGAAGCCCCTGGCGGCGCTGCTGGCAATTCTCGCAGGGTCGGCGATCGCTCTGGCGGTCGGCCTGATCATGACCTGGATCGTGATCCTGTTCCTGCCCGCGGACGAGGCGCGGTTCGCGCCCGAGCAAGCCGCGCTGGCACGCGCGGTGGTGACCTTCACGCTGTTCGCGGCCGTCACCAGCGGCAGCTTCTACGCCCAGCAGCGCGAGCGCGGCTGGCGCCTGGCGGCACACGCGGCAACCCTGGCGATGTTCGCCGTCACCCTGTGGCTTTACTGGCCGAAGTGACGGCGTTCCGGCCCGCGGAACGCCCCTGCGGGGGCTCAAGGGCCTCCGCAGGGTGGGCAGGGCTGCGCCGGTCAGTCGTCGCGCGGCTCGGCAGGAGCCGCCCGCAGCGCCGCCAGCAGCGCGCGCAGCAGCAGCAGCAGCACGAGCGGGCCGAGCGCCATCGCCCAGAACACGGCCGAACCGTGCAGCAGGCCCAGCAGAAAATCCGCCAGCAGCGCGAGCGGGCCGGCGTGCGTGTTCTGGCCGTGGGTGTACGGTCCGAGCACCCGGTTGCCGACCACCCACACGAGCAGCGGCATCACCAGCACGCCGCCTAGCAGCGCCGCGCCGAGCACCAGCAGCTCACGGCGGGCGCGCGGGGTGAGATAACTGGTGCCCACCGGCCGCTGCTCGCGCGCGGGGCCGGGACGGCGGGGCGGAGCGGTGATGCGAGGCAGGGGTGGCGGCGGGGGCGTGGGCGGGAGCGGCGTGGACATGCGTACGGGCATAATAGCCTCCCCATGCGCAAAGTCAGAACCGCCGTCATCGGCGTGGGCTATCTCGGACGCTTTCACGCGCAGAAATACGCCCAGGCCGAAGGCTGCGAGCTCGCGGCAGTCGTCGATCCGGACCCCGCGGCGCGCGCGGCGGTCGGTGCGGAGCTGCACGTTGCGGCGCTCGACACGTACGCCAGCCTGCTCGGTGCGGTCGATGCGGTCAGTGTCGTCACGCCGACCCCGGCGCACTTTGAGATCGCGCGTGAGTTCCTCGCCGCCGGCGCGCACGTGCTGGTGGAGAAGCCGATCACCGAGACACCGGCCGAGGCGCGCGAGCTGATCGCGCTCGCCGCGCGCGCCGGGCGCATCCTGCAGGTGGGGCACCTCGAGCGCTTCAACGCAGCGATCCTCGCAGCCGAGCCGCACCTGCACGCGCCGCGCTTCATCGAGTGCCACCGCCTCGCCCCCTACCGCGAGCGCGGTACGGACGTGAACGTGGTGCTCGACCTCATGATCCACGACATCGATCTGGTGCAGACCATGGTGAACGCACCCATCGCCACCATCGACGCGGTCGGCACGCCGGTGTTCTCCGAGGAGATCGACATCGCCAACGCCCGCATCCGCTTCGCGAACGGCTGCGTCGCCAACGCCACCGCCTCGCGCGTGAGCCTCAAGACCGAGCGCAAGCTGCGCGTCTTCGAGGACGACGCCTATCTGTCGCTCGATCTGCAGCAGAAGATCATGACCTTGATCAGAAAGCGCGGCCCCGGCGATGCGCCCGGACCGCTCCCGGTGATCATCGAGGAGCAGAGCCTCGACCCCGGCGACGCGCTGCAGGCGGAGATCGATTCCTTTCTGCAATGTATCCGCGCCGGACGTCCGCCCGTGGTGACCGGCGAGGCCGGGCTCATGGCGCTGGAGACCGCGATACGCATCACCGAGCAGGTGCACCGCGCGCTCGCGGAGCGCGCCACGCAAACCCGTTAGAATCGCGGCGGTTCGCGCCGCCCTGGCACAACGCGCAGGTCCTTAGATGTCGAGCGATCCGCAGCATTTGCGCACTACCCCCCGCCCGGTGTCGGTGGCGGCGATTCAGATGGCCTGCGGCTGGGATGCGCAGGCGAACATCGCGCGGGCCGAGCGGCTGGTGCGCCAGGCGGCCGCTGCCGGCGCGCAGATCATCCTGCTGCCCGAGCTGTTCGAGACGCCGTATTTCTGCATCGAGCAGGACGTGCGGCACCTCGCGCTGGCGCGCCCGGTGGCGGAGAACGCGGCCGTGCGGCACTTTGCCGGCATCGCACGCGAGCTCGGCGTGGTGCTGCCCATCAGCTTCTTCGAGCGGGCGGGACCGGCTTACTTCAACTCCATCGCCATTCTCGATGCCGACGGCAGCAATCTCGGCATCTACCGCAAGTCCCACATACCCAACGGCCCGGGCTACCAGGAGAAGAGCTATTTCTCCCCGGGCGACACGGGGTTTCGCGTGTGGAACACGCGCTTTGCGCGCATCGGGGTCGGCATCTGCTGGGACCAGTGGTTTCCCGAGACCGCGCGCGTCATGGCCCTCATGGGGGCGGAGCTGTTCTTCTTCCCGACGGCCATCGGCACCGAGCCGCCGCCGGCCATGCCGGTCAACTCGCGCGAGCACTGGCAGCGCACCCAGCAGGGTCACGCCGCGGCCAACCTCACGCCGCTGATTGCCGCCAACCGTTATGGCCTCGAGCGCTCGCTGCAGGACCCGCAGGGTCTCTACATCCGCTTCTACGGCTCCTCGTTCATCGCCGACGCCGTGGGCGCCAAGGTGGCGGAGGCGCCGGAGGAGGGCGATGCGGTGCTGACACACACCTTCGACCTGACCGCGGTCGCGCAGCTGCGCGATAACTGGTTCGTGTTCCGCGACCGCCGACCCGACCTGTACGGCGCGCTGACGTCGCTCGACGGGCAGGTCGCTAAGGGTGCTTGCGGCGGCGATAGTTAGGCGAGCTATCGTGCGGCGGCTCCCGGCCGCAAACCGCCGGGAGCCGCCTTGTTGGTGGAGGCGGGGGGACAGGACATCCATGGCTTTCGCCACGGCCTGGACTATGCCTTCGTCCGCGCGCTCCTTAGGTCGGAGTGCGTGGACGCGGAGCGTGTTATCGCAGCTGTCACAGCCAGCTTCGATCCTAGTATCCGCCCAGGCTCGTGCCGTCGGCGGGTCTATGAGTCTCTACAGGGCAGGCCTGAAGTTGGCCCTCTTCCTACCCCTCGGCGTTGCCATGCCGCCTTCAGTCCGAAGGCGCCGTCAGGTTTCGCCGATGTGAGCTCCGTTCTCATCCAGACCTTGCGGCCTGGCGCGACCCATTGATCGAACCCCCGTCCGTAAGTCCTAGACTTCAGGATCTACGTACGTAGCTCTCTCTTTGTTTCTCGCGCGGCGCTACCCGAGGAGCAGGGAAGACGCCACGCCAGCGATCAGTGACTCTTAACACCCCGGCCTGTTCGCAACGCCGGCGCGCGATCCTGTGAACGCGTCCCCTGATTCGGTCGCACAGGCACGAGCCGGTCAGAGGTCAGCTGCGTTTAGGCAGCTAGAGCGTAGTTGTCGTCGTTGGCAACTAAATTTGCAGCCAGGTATTTACGAGGGTAACTGCAGCCTCGGTACGCCCCTGAAGGTTCGTAACCCACGTCGAAACCGGTCGCCCCCTTCAGGTTCACCACGCAGCATAGCGCAAACGCGCCCGCCGGCCTTCGTTATCATTGACATAACCCAGGGATGGGAGGGGCTGTCATGTGGAAGCAAGCTTGTTGGGGGTTGGCAGGGGCACTCACCGTGTGTGCTGCGGCCAGGGCGGACGATGACGACGCCTGGGCGGCGCGCGCAGCTGCCGGGTTCACGCGCACCGGCGGCATCACGAACACGAGCTCGGCCAATGCGCTGTTTCACATCGCGTACGTGTTCGACGACTGGAAGCTGCTGTTCGGCAGCGAAGCGCTGTACGGCTCGACCCGCGGCGAGACCACCGCCCAGGCGTGGGACGCGCACCTGCAGGCGAACTACAACCTCAACCCGCGGCTTTACTGGTACAGCGCGCTGCGCTACGACGACAACCGTTTCAGCGGCTTTGCGTACCAGGAGCTGGTGTCCAGCGGGCTCGGCTACCAGTTCTTCAACAGCGACGCCACCAAGCTCAGCGCGCAGCTCGGGATCGGGGTAAGGCGGCTGCGCCCGGAGCTGCTCACCGAGGACCCCACCGGCGGCATCACCGCCACCATGCTGCTGCCGCCCACTACGGAGGCGGTGCTCGATGCCGGCGTGAATTTCAACCAGGCGCTCAATGCCTACACCCACCTCATCGCCTCAGTCGCCGTGGAGGCCGGCAGCAGCAACACCATGACGACCGCCAACCTGTCCGTGCAGGTCAAGATGAGCAGCACGCTGGCGCTGTCGGCGGGCTACCAGCTGATACGCAACAGCCAGCCGCCGCCCGGCGTCGGGACCTCCTCCACGCTGACGACCCTGAGCCTGGTGTACGAGGTAAAGAACCCGAAGCTCGCGCCCGACTAGCCACCGGCCGAGGTGCCGGCCGGCGCCTCAGCCCCGGCGCAGCATGCGCGCCTTGTCGCGCTGCCAGTCGCGATCCTTCTCCACGGCGCGCTTGTCGTGCTGCTTCTTGCCCTTGGCGAGGCCGACCTGCAGCTTCGCGCGGCCGCTCTTCCAGTATAGCTCGAGCGGCACCAGCGTGTAGCCGCGCCGCTCCACCGCGCCGATCAGTCCCTGCAGCTCGCTGCGATTCAGCAGCAGTTTGCGGGTGCGCACCGGGTCGGGCGTGATGTGCGTAGAGGCCGCCGGCAGCGGCGAGAGGTGTGCGCCGATCAGGAACGCCTCGCCGCCGCGCAGGTAGACGTACGCCTCCTTCAGCTGGGCGCGCCCGGCGCGCATCGCCTTGACCTCCCAGCCCTCGAGCGCGAGCCCCGCCTCGTAGCGCTCCTCGATGAAATAGTCGAAGCGCGCCTTGCGGTTCTCGGCGATCGGACGGGGTGATGCGGAGTCTTTGGCCATAGCGGAGCCCATGGGACAATGCCGCCATGCGAGAGGTCAAGCGCTCGGCGCTCGTCAACAAGCCGCCGGCGGAAGTTTTCGCGCTGATCAACGACATCGAGAGCTACCCGCAGTTCCTGCCCTGGTGCACGCACGCGCAGATCATCTCGCGCAGCGAGCGCGAGATCGTCGCGACCATCGGGGTGCGCCAGCGATCGCTGCACGGGGAGTTCACCACCCGCAACAGCCTCGATCCACCGCTGCGCGTGCGCATGCAGCTGGTGAGCGGCCCGTTCCGCACGCTCGAGGGCGAGTGGCTGCTCAGCCCGATCGAGGGCGGCGGCTGCCGTGTCGAGCTGACCATGCGCTTCGCCTTCAGCAACCGCCTGAGCGGGCTGCTGTTCGAGCCGCTGTTCGCCGAGACGCTCGGCTCACTCGTGGATGCGTTCGTCGCACGCGCGCGGGCGCGCCCGTGAGCACACCGCTGCAGGCCAAGCGCTGCACGGTCGCCTACGCCACACGCGCGCGGCAGTACCTGTGGCAGCTCGAGCTGCCGCCCTCGGCCACCATCGCCGATGCGCTCAGCGCGGCGCGCCGCTGCGCCGCCGCCGCCGGCACGCAAGCGGCCATCCCGTGGGACACGGCGGCGGTCGGGGTGTTCGGCGAGCTGCGCGCGCGCAGCGCGACTTGCGCGGATGGTGACCGGATCGAGCTCTATCGCCCGCTGGGGCGCGATCCGCGTCAGCGCCGGCGCGAGCGCGTGCAGCGCGCTCCTGGGCCGCGGGGCCGCTAGATCCTCGGGAACTTGGAGATCGGGGCTCCCTGATCGGGCGCCTCCGGCGCCGAGTCGGGGACGTTGTCGCGCACGAAGCGCGCCACCTTGTCCTCCTTGAAGAACACCACCAGGTGACGCTGCGCCGGGCGGCGCAGCCGCCCGTGCTGGAAGTAATACAGATAGTCCCAGCGATCCCGGTCGAAGATATCCGGCACCATCGGCGTGCCCAGCAGGTAGCGCACCTGGGTGCGCGTCATGCCGACCTGCAGCTGGTCGACGGACTTGCCTTCCAGGTAATTGCCCTGCTGGATGTCGAGGCGATAGACGCAACCGCTGAGTGCGCCCGCGAGCACCACTGCCGCGAGCGGGACGAAGAGTAGGCGCATGTGTGTCCGTTGGAGGATAATCCCCGCCATGATACCTGATCGCGGATCGACGGCGGCTCGAGTGGCTGCGGTCCGCCGGAGAGCGCGCGTGGAAGGCAAGGACCTGCGCAAGGCCGGCTTAAAGGTGACGCTGCCGCGCCTGAAGATCCTCGAGATCCTCGAGGGCAGTCCGACGCGCCATTTATCCGCCGAAGACATCTACCGCATCCTCCTCGAGTCCAATGAAGACATCGGGCTCGCGACCGTCTACCGCGTGCTGACGCAGTTCGAGGCCGCGGGCCTGGTCACCCGCCATCACTTCGAGGATGGCATGGCGGTGTTCGAGGTGAACCACGGCACGCACCACGATCACATCGTGTGTCTCGACTGCGGTCGCGTCGAAGAGTTCATGGATTCGGGGATCGAAGAGCGTCAGACCGCCGTCGCCGGCAAGCTCGGCTTCACGATCCGCGATCACTCACTGATTCTCTACGGCCACTGCCGCCGCGAGAACTGCCCGTTCCGTAACCGCAAGGCGTCCTGACAGCGCGCACCTCGCGCGCACCGCCGACCGGCACGCGCTTCACCCCCACCCGTTACTTGCCGCTGCCGCCCGCCTGCGGCGGGCGCTTCTGGCGCACCGTGTCCGCGGCCGTGTCCTTGCCGGCGCCGCGCGCCCCCTTGCCCGTGGCCGCGGTGACAGCGGCCAGCATGTCGCGGGCGTGAGCGCGCGCTTTTGCCGTGACCTCGATGCCGCCGAGCATGCGGGCCAGCTCCTCGACGCGGTCCTCGGCGGTGAGCTCGGTGACCGTGGTGCGCGTCGTGCGCCCGTCGGTCAGCTTGCTGACGCGCAGCTGATGGTGAGCCTGGCAGGCGACCTGCGGGAGGTGGGTGACGCACAGCACCTGGCCGCGCGCGCCGAGCGCGCGCAGCTCCCGCCCGACGATCTCCGCCACCGCACCGCCGATGCCGGCATCGACCTCATCGAACACCATGCAGCGGTTTTCCGTGGCCGCGCACGACACCTGCACCGCCAGTGACAGGCGCGACAGCTCACCGCCCGAAGCGACCTTGGCGAGCGCACGCGGCGGCTGCCCGGGATTGGCGCCGACCCGGAATTCGACCTGGTCGATGCCGTGTTGCGCCGGCTCGCCGCTGGCGTCGGGCGTCACGTCCGCCTCGAAGCGGCCGCCGGCCATGCCGAGCGTCTGCATGCGCGCGGTGATGTCGCGGGCCAGGGCGCGCGCGGCCGCGCGGCGGCGCCCGGAAAGCGCCTCGGCGCGGGTGCGATATTCCTGCAAGGCTGCGGAGAGCTCGCGGTGCAGTTGCGCCAGATCGGTATCGGCGCGCTCCAGCCCTTCGAGCTCCGCCTGCAGCACCCCGGCGTGCTCGGGCAGTGCAGCCAGCGGCACTCGGTGCTTGCGCGCCAGCTCCTCCATGGCGGCGAGCCGCCGCTCGATCACTTCCTGGCGCGCGGCGTCGACCTCGAGCGCCTCGCCGTAGTGTTCCAGCTCACGCGCCGCCTCGCGCACCTGGATGGCCGCCTCTTCGATCATCGGCAGCGTGGCGCCGAGCTTGGCGTCGAGGCTGGCGACCGCGCGCAACGCCTGCAGCGCACGACTCAGGGCGGCGTGCGCGCTGCTGCCGTCGTTCTCGTAGAGCTCGGCGCGCGCCAGCTGCGTGCCCTGCGCCAGTCGCCCGCGGTGCGCGAGCCGCGCGCGCTCCTCGACGAGGGCTTGCGCCTCCCCGGTGCTCGCCTGCAGGGCCTGCAGCTCCTGCACCTGATAACGCAGCAGTTCGAGCTTCGCGTCGCGGTCGCGCGCCAGGCTGTCGAGCTCGAGGGTGCTGTTGAGCAGCCCGAGCCACACGCGGTGCGCGATGCCGACCTGCGTCACCAGCGTGTCGAGATCGCCGTAGCCGTCGAGCAGCTCGCGCTGCGCGGCGGCGCGGGTGAGCGACTGGAATTCATGCTGCCCGTGGATGTCGATGAGGATGCCGCCCGCCTCACGCAGCGACTGCGCCGCGACCGACTGACCGTTCAGATAGGCGCGCGAGCGCCCGTCGCTGCCCACCACGCGCCGCAGCAGCAGCTCCGCGCTGCCACCGAGGGACTGCTCCTCGAGCCACTGCTTGAGCTCGCGCGGCGCCTGCTCGAGGTCGAAGGTCGCCGAAACTTCCGCCCGCTCGGCGCCGTGGCGCACCACTTCGGCGCCGGCGCGGCCGCCGGCGAGCAGCTGCAGCGCTTCCACCAGGATCGACTTGCCGGCGCCGGTCTCGCCGGTCAGCACGGTGAGCCCGGGACGCAGTTCGAGCTCCACCGCGTCGATGATGGCGAAGTCGCGGATCTGCAGGTGCGTGAGCACGTCAGCGCTCGAAGCTGCCGCGGCCCCAGTGGAGCTTGGAGCGCAGCAGCTTGTAGTAATCGTGGCTGGGGGGGTGCAGCAGCGTCACCCGCTCCGTGGCGGTGGTGACCTCGAGACGCTCGCCGGCGGCGAGCGCGCCGAGCACCATGCCGTCGCAGGTGACGTTCGCGCGGGTGTCGGGCCGCTCGAGCAGCAGCACCTCGACGACCGAGCTCGAGGCAACCACGATCGGGCGGTCGGAGAGCGTATGCGCGCAGATCGGCACGATCACCAGCGCCTGCAGCTGCGGCCCGATGATCGGACCGCCGCAGGAGAGCGCGTAGGCGGTCGAGCCGGTGGGGCTGGCGACGATGATGCCGTCGCCATCGTGCGTGTTGACGTAACGTCCGTCGATGCGCGTCTCGAAGTCGAGCGTGCGCCCGGTGTCGTACTTCTGCATGACGACGTCGTTGAGCGCGAACGCGTGCGCCACCGCGCCGCCGGGGCGTTGCAGCCGTGCGGTGAGCAGCTGGCGCTGATCCTGCTCGAGGCTGCCGGTCAGCGCCGCATCGACCGATTGCAGCATGTCCTGCGGCATGACATCGGTGAGGAAGCCGAGCCGCCCGCGGTTGACCCCGAGCAGCGGCACCCCGTGCCGCGCCACCAGGCGGGCGCCGTACAGCAGCGTGCCATCGCCGCCGACGGCGATGACCAGGTCGGCGCGTCCGCCGATCTGCTCCTCCGGCACGCGGGTGACGCCGCGGGAGAGCTCGGGGGCGAGCTGCGCGTCCGCGGCGACGAGCACCTGCACGCCGCGGCTCGCCAGGTGCGGCAGCAGCGCGCCGACGCTCTCCGCGATGCGCGGATCCGCGAAGCGGCCGACTAACGCACAGGTGCGCACCGGAAAGGCCATGGACCCAAGCCCCCGTTTCACCGCGCCGACCCCTCGCCCGCGCGGCATCTTGCGGCCTTTGTAACATGCACGGTGCGCCGGCAGCCAATGCCGCCCGTCACATCCGCAGCACACGCCCCGCCGCCGCCGTACGGGTTTGCTTGACGGTCAGTGCGGCGCACACTAAAAGTCCTGCATGGCGCACGAAGCTCGGGACGAGCCTCTGGGCGAGCGGGCTCAGCAACTGCTGCGCACGCTCGTCGAGAGCTACATCCGCGACGGTCAGCCGGTCGGCTCGCGCGCGCTGTCGCGCGAGTCCGGGCTGCAGTTGAGCTCGGCGACCATCCGTAACGTGATGGCCGACCTCGAGGAGCTCGGTTTCGTCGCCTCGCCGCACACCTCCGCCGGACGCGTGCCGACCGACAAGGGCTACCGCTTCTTCGTCGACACGCTGCTGCACCTGCGGCCGCTCGATCAGGCGGTGACCGCGGAGATCCGCCGCCAGTTCGAGGCCAGCCAGTCGAGCCACGACAGCGCCAGCGACCTGGTGACCACCGTGTCGCAGCTGCTGTCGAGCGCCACGCGGCTCGCCGGGGTGGTGACGCTGCCGCGCCCGCGGCAGACCGCGGTCACGCAGATCGAGTTCGTGGCGCTCTCAGAGAACCGCGTGCTGGTCGTGCTGGTGTACGACGACCGCGAGGTGCAGAACCGCATCATCGAGCTGCCGCGTCACTACTCGGCCGACGAGCTCAAGCGCGCCTCCGCCTATCTCAACGAGCAGTTCCGCGGCCGCTCGCTGCGCGAAGTACGCCAGGAGATCCTGCGCCAGCTCTCCGAAGCACACGCCCACATGAACCAGATCATGCTCGAGGCGATCACCGTGGCGCAGCAGGTGTTCGAGAGCGGCGAGGAGCGGCTGGAGTACGTCATCAAGGGCGAGACCAATCTGATGGGCGTCGCCGAGCTCACCAGCGTCGAGAAGCTGCGGCGGCTGTTCGAGGCCTTCAACGAGAAGCGCGACTTCCTGCACCTGCTGGATCACAGCCTCAAGGCCGACGGCGTGCAGATATTCATCGGCCACGAGTCCGGCTACCGCATCCTCGACGACTGCTCCGTCGTCACCGCCCCCTATGGGGACGGGGCGTCCGTCGTCGGGGTGCTCGGGGTGATAGGCCCGACGCGCATGGCCTACGAGCGCGTTATCCCCATCGTCGACCTCACGGCTAAACTCTTGGGAGCGGCCTTGAATTCGCGTCGCTGACCCCCCACCCCCGGGGGGCCGGCGGAGGCACTGCCCCGTGAGGCACCGTGTACCGTCGTTTCCGAAAGGCCTGAGCTGAAGATGAGTGCGAACGAGTCCCGCCGCGGCGCGGCAGCGAATCCGGCGGCCGAGCCCACCGTGCCGGAGACGGCAGCGCAGCTGGTCGAGCTCGAGCGGCTGCAGCAGGCGCTCGCCGAGTCCGAGGAGCAGGCCAAAGCCCACCGGGAGCAGTACCTGCGGGCGGTGGCCGAGACGGACAACGTGCGCAAGCGCGCACAGCGCGACATCGAAGCCGCCAACCGCTACGGCCTGGAGAAGTTCGCCGCCGAGCTGCTGCCGGTGAAGGACAGCCTGGAGCTGGCCGTGCAGAATGCCGCCCGGCAGGACCCCCAGGGGGTGCAGGAGGGCCTGCAGGCGACCCTCGCGCTGCTGAGCCGGGCGCTCGAGAAGCTCGGCGTGAAGGTCATCGACCCCCGCGGCGAGCCCTTCGACCCGGCGCACCACGAGGCGATGATGACCCAGGAGTCCGCCACCGCCGAGCCGAATTCCGTGCTGCAGGTCGTGCAGCCGGGCTATGAGCTCAACGGGCGGCTGCTGCGGCCGGCGCGGGTGATCGTGGCGCGCGCCCCTTGAAAGGCCCGTTCCTCACCCTAAGAAGTGGCTGGCACGTACCCCATTCGAAAGAGAATTCCCGCGGAGTAACCCATGGCTAAGGTAATCGGTATCGATCTCGGCACGACCAATTCGTGTGTCGCCATCATGGAGGGCGGCAAGCCGCGCGTGATCGAGAACAGTGAAGGCGATCGCACCACCCCCTCGATCGTCGCGTTCAGCAAGGACGGCGAGGTGCTGGTGGGTCAGCCGGCCAAGCGCCAGGCGGTGACCAACCCGCAGAACACGCTGTTCGCCATCAAGCGCCTCATCGGTCGCAAGTTCGACGACGAGGTGGTGCAGCGGGACATCAAGATGGTCCCCTACAAGATCGTGCGCGCCGACAACGGCGACGCCTGGGTCGACGCGCAGGGCAAGAAGATGGCGCCGCCGGAGGTCTCCGCGCGCGTGCTGATGAAGATGAAGAAGACCGCCGAGGACTACCTCGGCGAGACGGTGCAGGAGGCGGTCATTACCGTACCTGCGTACTTCAATGATTCGCAGCGCCAGGCGACCAAGGACGCCGGGCGCATCGCCGGACTCGAGGTCAAGCGCATCATCAACGAGCCGACCGCCGCGGCACTCGCCTACGGGCTCGACAAGCAGGGCGCGGATCGCAAGATCGCCGTGTACGACCTCGGCGGCGGCACCTTCGACATTTCCATCATCGAGATCGCGGAAGTCGACGGTGAGCGCCAGTTCGAGGTGCTGTCCACCAACGGCGATACCTTCCTCGGCGGCGAGGACTTCGACCTGCGCATCATCAATTTCCTGGCCGAGCAGTTCCAGAAGGAGTCCGGCGTCGACGTGCGCAAGGACCCGCTCGCCATGCAGCGCCTCAAGGAGGCCGCGGAGAAGGGCAAGATCGAGCTGTCCTCGACCCAGCAGACCGATATCAACCTGCCCTACATCACCGCCGATGCCGCGGGCCCGAAGCACCTCAACATCAAGCTGACGCGCGCCAAGCTCGAGTCGCTGGTGGAGGACCTGGTGCAGAAGACCGTGGCGCCGTGCCGCACCGCGCTGAAAGACGCCGGCGTCAGCGTCACCGACGTCGCCGAGGTCATCCTGGTGGGCGGCCAGACGCGCATGCCGCTGGTGCAGAAGTACGTGAAGGACCTGTTCGCCAAGGAGCCGCGCAAGGACGTGAACCCGGACGAGGCGGTCGCGGTCGGCGCCGCCATCCAGGCCGGCGTGCTGTCCGGCGAGGTGAAGGACGTGCTGCTGCTCGACGTGACGCCGCTGTCGCTCGGCATCGAGACGCTCGGCGGGGTCATGACCAAGCTCATCGAGAAGAACACCACCATCCCGACCAAGGCGTCGAACACCTTCTCGACGGCCGACGACAACCAGACCGCCGTGACCATTCACGTGCTGCAGGGCGAGCGCGATCGGGCGGCGGACAACAAGTCGCTCGGCAAGTTCGACCTGGCCGACATACCGCCGGCACCGCGCGGCATGCCGCAGGTCGAGGTGTCCTTCGATATCGATGCCAACGGCATTCTCAATGTGTCGGCGCGCGACAAGGCGACCGGCAAGGAGCAGAAGATCGTCATCAAGGCCTCGAGCGGCCTCACCGAGGACGAGATCAAGCGCATGGTGCGCGATGCCGAGGCGCACGCCGAGGACGACAAGCGCTTCCGCGAGCTGGTCGACACGCGCAACAAGGCGGACGGGCTGATCCACGCGGTGGAGAAATCGCTGCAGGGCCTCGGCGACAAGGTCGACGCGGCCGAGCGCGCCAAGGTGGAAAGTGCGGTCTCCGACCTGCGCACGGCGCTCAAGGGCGATGACCGCGCGGTCATCGAGAAGAAGAGCGAGGCGCTCGCCCAGGCTTCCGCGAGCATCGCGCAGCGCGCCTACGCGGCGGGCGAGGGCGGTGCGGCCGGCGGCGGCCCGGGTGCGGGTCCCCAGGCCGGTGCAGGCCCCCAGCCGGGTGCCGGCGCCGCAGGCGGCGCGCACTCCCCCGGTGGCGAGGACGTGGTGGACGCGGAATTCGAAGAGGTGAAGGACAAGGGACGCAAGGCCTCCTGATCAGCGCATGGCGAAGCGCGACTACTACAAGGTACTCGACGTACCCAGGAGCGCGACTGAGGCCGAGATCAAGAAGGCCTACCGGCGACTGGCAATGAAATTCCATCCCGATCGCAATCCGAACGATCGGGACGCGGAAGAGTCCTTCAAGGAGGCGAAGGAAGCCTGCGAGGTACTGACCGACGCGCACAAGCGCGCCGTCTACGACCAGCACGGACACGCCGGAGTGGAGGCGGCCGCGCGCGGGGGCGGCGGCCGCGGCGGCTTCAGCCCGGACGCTTTCAGCGACATCTTCGGTGACGTGTTCGGCGATATCTTCGGGGCGGGCCGCCGCGGCGGACGCTCGCAGGTGTATCGCGGCGCCGATCTGCGCTATGAGCTCGAGCTCGAGCTCGCGCAGGCGGTGTTCGGCCACCAGGTGGAGATCGACGTGGCGCGGCTCGCCGAGTGCGAGGTCTGCAAGGGGAGCGGGGCGGCCAAGGGCAGCACCCCGGCCACCTGCGACACCTGCGGCGGGGCCGGCCAGGTGCGCATCTCCCAGGGCTTCTTCCAGCTGCAGCAGACCTGCCCGCGCTGCCGCGGCTCGGGCACCGTGGTGCGCAATCCCTGCGACACCTGCCTCGGGCAGGGCCGCGTGCGCCGCAGCCGCAAGCTGTCGGTGAAGGTTCCCGCCGGCGTCGATACGGGCGATCGCGTGCGGCTGACGGGCGAGGGCGAGGCCGGCCGCAACGGCGGACCCTCCGGAGACCTGTACGTCGAGATCCACGTGCGCGAGCACCCGATCTTCGAGCGCGACGGCGAGCACCTGAGCTGCGAGGTGCCGGTGAGCTTTGCCACCGCCGCGCTCGGCGGCAGCGTCAGCGTGCCGACGCTGGAGGGCGACGTGCAGCTGAAGGTTCCCGCCGAGACGCAATCGGGGCGTGTCTTTCGCCTGCGCGACAAGGGCGTGAAGCCGGTGCGCGGCGGGGCGCGCGGCGACCTGTTCTGCCGCGTGGTGGTGGAGACCCCGGTGCACCTCACCGCGCAGCAGCGCGAGCTCATCGGGCAACTGGAGGAATCGCTCAAGGCCCACGCCGGCCGCCACGCCCCGCGCGAGAAGGGTTTCCTCGAGGGAGTGAAGCGCTTCTTCGCCGGCGACCCCGGCACGGGCTGACAGGGCGCCCATGTCCGCCGCTGCCCGCAGCTCGCTCACCCGCGTGGCGATCATCGGCGTAACCGGGCGGATGGGGCAGGCGCTGCTGCGTGCCGCGCCCGCCTTCCCGCAGCTGCTCATTACCGGCGCGGTGGCCTCGGCGGACAGCCTGGCGCTCGGCCGCGACGCGGGTGAGCTCAATGGCGGTGCTCGCGCCAACCTCGCGGTGACGTGCGACCTGCCCGCGGCGCTCGATCAGGCGGACGTGGCCATCGACTTCAGCACCGCCGCGGCGGCCGCGGCGAACCTTAAGGCCTGCCGCAGCGCCCGCAAGCCCCTGCTGCTCGGCACCACCGGCCACGGCGAGGCGCCCGCGATGGCGCTTGCCGAGGCCGCGCGCGACATCGCGCTGCTGGTCGCGCCCAATACCAGTGTCGGGGTCGCGCTGCTCGTCGAGCTGACGCGCCGCGCCGCCGCGGTGCTGCCCGCGGGCTTCGACGTCGATGTGCTCGAGATGCACCACCGCACCAAGCGCGACGCGCCCTCGGGCACCGCGCTCGCCCTCGGACAGGCGGCGGCTGAAGCCCGCGGACTCGCGTTCCCGCCCCCGTCCCACCCCGCCGGCGCGCCGCGCGCGGAAGGGGAGATCGGCTTCGCCAGCGTGCGCGCCGGGGACACGGTCGGAGAGCACACGGTGCTGTTTTCCGGGGCCGGCGAGCAGCTGTCGCTGACCCACCGGGCGAGCGATCGCGCGATCTTCGCGCGCGGCGCGCTCGCCGCTGCGCTCTGGCTGGCGTCGCAGCCGCCCGGGCGCTACGGAATGAGCGAATTCCTCGGATTAAAAACAGGCACTTAGAACGCTATCTGCGACGCACTCTCAAGGTCGGGCATGCCTACGGCGGCGCCGAATTTCTCATGGACACATCGGCCACCCAACCCGTAAGATTTCGGTCTAATCCGTGTACGGGTTAGTCCATGCAAGGCGGGAGGTTGTTCGCAAGAACGCCTCCCGCTTTGTGTATGTGCGTCAGGGAGATGTGATCCGGTGAGCCTACCTGCGGTGCTGGCGCTGGCCGACGGGACCGTCTTCCACGGCCAGTCGATCGGAGCCAAGGGCAACACCACAGGCGAAGTCGTTTTCAATACCGCGCTCACCGGCTACCAGGAAATCCTCACCGATCCCTCCTACGCGCGCCAGATCGTCACGCTCACCTGCCCGCACATCGGCAACACCGGCACGACGCCCGAGGATATGGAGTCCTCGCAGGTCTATCCGGCCGGTCTTGTGATCCGCGACCTCGCGCTGCTGCCGAGCAGCTGGCGCGCCAACGAATCGCTGCCGGAGTTTCTCGAGCGCGGCCGCGTGGTGGCCATCGCCGGGCTCGACACGCGCAAGCTCACGCGCATCCTGCGCGAGAAGGGCGCGCAGTCCGGTTGCATCATGACTGGCGAGCAGGTGGACCAGAACGCCGCGGTGAAGGCGGCGCGCAAATTCCCGGGCTTGAAGGGCATGGACCTCGCCAAGGTCGTGAGCTCCAAGCGCCGCTACCAGTGGAACGAGGGCAGCGTGTGGCCGGAAAGCGCGCGCGCGCCGATCCGCGCGAATCAACGCCTGCACGTGGTGGCCTACGACTTCGGCATCAAGCGCAACATCCTGCGGCTGCTCGCCGATAGCGGCTGCCGCATGACGGTGGTGCCGGCACAGACGAGCGCCGAGGAGGCACTGGCGCTCAATCCCGACGGCATCTTTCTCTCGAACGGTCCGGGGGACCCGGAGCCGTGCGACTACGCCATCAAGGCCACGCGGCAGTTTCTCGAGACCGACCTGCCGGTGTTCGGCGTCTGTCTCGGCCACCAGATCCTCGGGCTCGCCGCCGGCGCGCGCAGCGTGAAAATGAAGTTCGGCCACCATGGCGCCAATCACCCGGTGCAGGATCTGGAGTCGGGGCGCGTGTTCATCACCAGCCAAAACCACGGCTTTGCGGTGGACGAGGCTTCGCTTCCGGAGGCGGTACGCGCCACGCACCGCTCGCTGTTCGACGGCTCGCTGCAGGGCCTCGCCTTCAACGATCGTGCCGCGTTCGGCTTCCAGGGACACCCGGAAGCGAGCCCCGGCCCCCACGACCTCAAGCCCCTGTTCGAGCGCTTCAACCACCTGATGCTGCGCCGCCTGCAGGCGCAGCTGCGGCTGGCGGAGGAGAACCTGCGCCGCCAGCCGGCGACGGCGCGCTGACGGCTTACGTGGGCAAGCGCACCGACATCGAGAGCATCCTGATCATCGGCGCCGGCCCGATCATCATCGGCCAGGCGTGCGAGTTCGATTACTCGGGCGCGCAGGCCTGCAAGGCACTGCGCGAAGAGGGCTACCGCGTCATCCTGGTCAATTCCAACCCCGCGACCATCATGACCGATCCGGAGATGGCGGACGCGATCTACATCGAGCCGATCAACTGGCGCACGCTGGCGCGCATCATCGAGAAGGAGCGTCCGGATGCGCTGCTGCCCACCATGGGGGGCCAGACCGCGCTTAACACCGCGCTCGACCTGGTGCGCGAGGGGGTGCTGGAGAAGTACGAGGTGGAGCTGATCGCCGCCTCGCGCGCCGCCATCGACATGGCCGAGGACCGCGAGCTGTTCCGCAACGCCATGCGCGAGATCGGGCTGGAGACGCCGCATTCGCAGATCGCCCGCAGCCTCGAGGAAGCCCTGGCGATCGCCGCGGACATCGGCTACCCGGTGGTGGTGCGACCCTCCTTCACCCTCGGCGGCAGCGGCGGCGGCATCGCCTACAACCGCGAGGAGCTCGAGGACATCGTCGCCCGCGGCCTGGACGCCTCGCCCACCGGGGAAGTGCTGCTCGAGGAATCGGTGATCGGCTGGAAAGAGTTCGAGATGGAGGTGGTGCGCGATCACAAGGACAACTGCATCATCGTCTGCTCGATCGAGAACCTCGATCCGATGGGGGTGCACACCGGCGACTCGATCACCATTGCACCGGCGCTCACCCTCACCGACAAGGAATACCAGCGCATGCGCGATGCCTCGATCGCCGTGCTGCGCAAGATCGGCGTCGACACCGGCGGCTCGAACGTGCAGTTCGCGGTGAATCCCGAGGACGGGCGGCTGCTGGTCATCGAGATGAACCCGCGCGTGTCGCGCTCCTCCGCGCTCGCCTCCAAGGCGACCGGCTTCCCGATCGCCAAGATCGCCGCCAAGCTTGCCGTCGGCTACACGCTCGATGAGCTGAAGAACGACATCACCGGCGGGGCGACCCCGGCGGCCTTCGAGCCGACGATCGACTACGTGGTCGTGAAGATCCCGCGCTTCACCTTCGAGAAGTTCCCCACCGCCAACGACCGGCTGACGACGCAGATGAAGTCGGTGGGCGAGGTGATGGCGATCGGTCGCACCTTCCAGGAGTCGCTGCAGAAGGCGCTGCGCGGACTTGAGACCGGGCTCGACGGCCTGGTGCCGCTCCTGCCGCTGCCGCTGTCGGACGAGAACCGCGACAAGCTGGCGCACGAGCTGCGTGCCCCGGGCGCCAACCGCCTGCTGTACGTCGCCGACGCGTTCCGTGCCGGCTGGCCGCTCACGCGCATCGCCGAGCTCACGCACATCGATCCGTGGTTCCTCGCGCAGGTCGGGGAGCTGGTGCAGCAGGAGGGGCAGGTGCGCGAGGAGGGCCTGGGCGCGCTCACCGCCGAGCGGTTGCGCTACCTCAAGCGCAAGGGCTTCTCCGACAGCTGCCTGGCACGCCTGGTCGACATGCCGGAGAAAGCGATCCGCGACAAGCGCCACGAGCTCGCCGTGCTGCCGGTGTACAAGCGCGTCGATACCTGCGCGGCGGAATTCGCCACCGCCACCGCCTACCTGTATTCCACCTACGAGGAGGAGTGCGAGGCGCAGCCGGACACGCGGCGCAAGATCATGATCCTCGGCGGCGGGCCGAACCGCATCGGCCAGGGGATCGAGTTCGACTACTGCTGCGTGCACGCGGCGCTGCAGCTGCGCGAGGACGGCTTCGAGACCATCATGGTCAACTGCAACCCGGAGACGGTCTCCACCGATTACGACACCTCCGACCGGTTGTACTTCGAGCCGCTCAACCTGGAGGACGTGCTGGAGATTCTCGCCAAGGAGAAGCCCGAGGGGGTCATCGTGCAGTTCGGCGGCCAGACCCCGCTCAAGCTGTCGCGCGCGCTCGAGGCGGCGGGCGCCCCCATCATCGGTACTTCGCCCGACTCGATCGATGTCGCCGAGGACCGCGAGCGCTTCCAGGCGCTGGTGCGCAAGCTCGGGCTCAAGCAGCCGGCCAACGCCACCGCGCGCACCGAGGAGCAGGCGGTGACGCTGGCGCGCGAGGTGGGTTTCCCGCTCATTGTGCGCCCCTCGTACGTGCTCGGCGGCCGGGCGATGGAGGTAGTGTTCAACGAGGAGGACCTGCGCACCTACATGACCCACGCCGTGCAGGTGTCGAACGACAGCCCGGTGCTGCTCGATCGCTTCCTCGACGTCGCCATCGAGGTGGACGTGGATGCGGTATGCGACGGGGAGGACGTGCTGATCGGCGGCATCATGGAGCACATCGAGCAGGCCGGCGTGCACTCGGGCGATTCGGGCTGCTCGCTGCCGCCCGTGAGCTTGAGCCGCGAGACGCAGGCGGAGCTGCGCGAGCAGACGCGCAAGCTCGCCCGCGCGCTGAACGTCGTCGGCCTGATGAACGTGCAGTTTGCGATCCAGGCGGGCGTCATCTACGTGCTCGAGGTGAACCCGCGCGCCTCGCGCACCGTGCCGTTCGTCTCCAAGGCGACCGGCCTGCCGCTGGCGAAGATTGCCGCGCGCGTCATGACCGGGCGCAAGCTGAAGCAGCTGGTCGGCGCGATCGAGCGCGTGCCGGCCTACTTCTCGGTGAAGGAAGCGGTGTTCCCGTTCATCAAGTTCCCCGAGGCCGACCCGATCTTAGGTCCGGAGATGAAGTCGACCGGGGAGGTGATGGGCACCGGACGCACCTTCGGCGAGGCCTACGCCAAGGCGCAGGCCGCCTCCGGCGTCACGCTGCCGCGCCAGGGTGTGTGCTTCATCAGCGTGCGCGACCGCGACAAGGCGCCGGCGGTGACGCTCGCCAGGAAGCTGATCGAGCGCGGCTTCGAGGTGCTCGCCACCGAAGGCACCGCGCGCGCGCTCGGCGAGGCCGGGGTGCCGTGCCGGCGGGTGAACAAGGTGCGCGAAGGCCGGCCGCACATCGTCGACATGATCAAGAACGATGAGATCGATCTCATCGTCAACACCACCGAGGGCAAGCAGGCGATCCGCGAGTCCAATTCCATCCGCCGCGAGGCGGTGCACCGCCGCGTCACCTACTACACCACGCTGGCCGCGGGGCTGGCGACCTGCGAGGCTCTCGATCACCTCGATGAGGTGGAAGTGAACCGGCTGCAGGATCTGCACAACGAGGCGCTCGGGGCATGAGGCGCACTCCCATGACGCTGCGCGGCGCGGAAGCGCTGCGCGCGGAGCTGAAGCGGCTCAAATCCGAGGCGCGCCCGCACGTCATCAGGGCGATCGCCGAAGCGCGCGGCCACGGCGACCTGTCGGAGAACGCCGAATACCACGCGGCGCGCGAGCAGCAGGGCTTCATCGAGGGCCGCATCAAGAACATCGAGCACAAGCTCGCCAACGCCGAGGTGATCGACCCGGCGACCCTGCCCGACTCGGGCCGGGTGGTGTTCGGGGCCACGGTCGAGCTCGAGGATCAGGCCGATGGCGCGCGCCTCGTCTACCAGGTGGTCGGGGAGGACGAGGCGGATATCCGCGCCGGCCGTGTCTCGGTCACATCCCCGATCGCGCGCGCGCTGGTCGGCAAGTCGCAGGGAGAGGTGGTGGAGGTCGCCGCCCCGGGCGGCACGCGCTCCTACGAGATCGTGGTGGTGCGCCGGGCTTAAGAGTCGGGGATGAGAATGCGCGGGAGATCGGCACGAGGACGATAGAGCACCGCGACGTTGCCGATACGCTGCACCAGGGCGCTGCCGGTCTGACGCGCGAGCGCCGCGAACAGCTCATCGCGCGCCGCGCGGTCCCCGCCGGGCGCCTTCACCTTGATGAGCTCGTGATCGTGCAGGGCGCGCGTGGTCTCGGCGGCGACCGCGGGCGTGACGCCTGCGCTGCCGAGCCGTATGACCGGCCGCAGCACATGCGCGAGGCCGCGCAGATGCCGGCGCTGTCCTTCGGAGAGCTCGGGAGCGGCAGGCGCCGCGGTGTCCGGACCGCCGGTTCGCATCGGCACATTGTAAGGGTGAGGAACTTATGCGCGGCAGGGTCGGCCTGAAGTCATGACGCGCCGCTCGCGCAGCAGCGGTCGGTGGCTCCAGGAGCACTTCGCTGACTCCTACGTGCAGCGTGCCCAGGCGGCCGGCTGGCGCTCGCGGGCGGTGTTCAAGCTCGAGGAGATCGACCGGCGGGCGCACCTGCTGCACCCCGGTGCGGTGTGTCTCGACCTCGGCGCGGCTCCGGGCGCGTGGAGCCAGTACGCAAGCCAGCGCGTGGGCGCGAAGGGCCGCGTGGTCGCCACCGACCTGCTGCCGATGGCGGAGCTTGCCGGCGTGGAGTTCGTGCAGGGCGACTTCAGGGAGGACGAGGTGTTCGAGCGGATCCTGGCCCTGCTGCCCGCGCGCGGGGTCGACCTGGTGCTCTCGGACATGGCGCCGAATCTGTCCGGGGTCGACGTCATCGACCAGCCGCGCTCGATGTACCTCGCCGAGCTCGCGCTCGCCATGGCCGAGCGAGTCTTGAAGCCGGGGGGCAGCGCCCTGATCAAGGTATTTCAGGGCGCCGGGTTCAAGGAGCTGCTTCAGGCCGCGCGCGGCAAGTTCTCAGAAGTGAAGCTGATGAAGCCCCTCGCGTCGCGTTCGCGCAGTCCCGAGAGCTATTTGCTGGCCATGCAGTACCGCTTGGTGTAGGTTCTTTTTACCCGCCGTGCGCACGCACCGCGGAAAGGACGCAAGCCCTTGAATGATCTGACAAAGAACATCCTGTTATGGGTCGTGATCGTGCTGGTGCTGCTGGCGGTTTTCAGCCGCTACATGCCCACCGTCGGACAGCCGCAGGACATCTATTACTCCACCTTTCTCGATGACGTGAAGTCCGACCGGGTCGACTCCGTGGTCATGCAGGGGGACATGATCTACGGGGAGCGCAAGGACAAGACCCAGTTCAAGACGCGCAACCCCGAGACCGATTACACCGCGCTCATCGGTACGCTCGACAAGGCGCACGTGAAAATCGAGGCGCGCGAGCCGAAACAGCCCAATTTCATCGGCCAGCTGCTGCTGCAGATGGCGCCGGCCTTCCTGCTGATCCTGGTGTTCCTGTACATGCTGCGGCAGATGCAGGGCGCTTCCGGCGGGCGCGGGGCCATGTCCTTCGGCAAGAGCCGCGCGCGGCTGCTCGGCGAGGACCAGGTGAACGTGACCTTCGCCGACGTGGCCGGAGTCGACGAGGCCAAGCAGGAAGTCGGCGAGATCGTCGACTTCCTCAAGGACCCGGGTAAGTTCCAGAAGCTCGGCGGCAAGATTCCCAAGGGGGTGCTGATGGTCGGCTCCCCGGGCACCGGCAAGACGCTGCTGGCGCGCGCCATCGCCGGCGAGGCGAAGGTGCCGTTCTTCACCATCTCCGGCTCCGACTTCGTCGAGATGTTCGTCGGCGTCGGCGCCTCACGCGTGCGCGACATGTTCGAGCAGGCGAAGAAGCACGCCCCCTGCATCATCTTCATCGACGAGATCGACGCCGTCGGGCGGCACCGCGGCGCGGGCCTCGGCGGCGGCCACGACGAGCGCGAGCAGACGCTCAATCAGCTGCTGGTGGAGATGGACGGCTTCGAAGGCAACGAGGGCATCATCGTCATCGCCGCCACCAACCGCCCGGACGTGCTCGATCCGGCGCTGCTGCGGCCCGGTCGCTTCGACCGCCAGGTGGTGGTGCCGCTGCCGGACGTGCGCGGCCGCGAGCAGATCCTGCGCGTGCACATGCGGCGCGTACCGCTGGCGGACGACGTGAAGCCCGCGCTCATCGCGCGCGGCACGCCGGGCTTCTCCGGGGCCGATCTCGCCAACCTCGTCAACGAGGCGGCGCTGTTCGCGGCGCGTGCTAACAAGCGAATCGTCGGCATGGAGGAGTTCGAGCGCGCCAAGGACAAGATCATGATGGGCACCGAGCGGCGCTCCATGGTCATGAGCGAGGCGGAAAAGCGCATGACCGCCTATCACGAGGCCGGGCATGCGATCGTCGGCATGACCGTTCCCGAGCACGACCCGGTCTACAAGGTCACCATCATTCCGCGCGGCCGCGCGCTAGGCGTCACGCAGTTCCTGCCTGAGCAGGACCGCTACAGCTTCTCCAAGCGCCGCCTGGAGAGCGCCATCACCACGCTGTTCGGCGGCCGCATCGCCGAAGAGCTGATCTTCGGCCCCGAGTCGGTCACCACCGGCGCCTCGAACGACATCGAGCGCGCCACCGAGCTGGCGCGCAACATGGTCACCAAGTGGGGCCTGTCCGACAAGCTCGGGCCGCTCACCTACTCCGAGGAGACCGGCGAGGTGTTCCTCGGCCGCAGCGTGACGCAGCACAAGCAGGTCTCCGACGTCACGGCGCACGCCATCGACGAGGAGATTCGCCACGTCATCGAAGTCAACTACCAGCGTGCCCGGGAGATTCTTACCGCTGCGCTCGACAAGCTGCACCTCATGGCCGACGCGCTCATGAAGTACGAGACCATCGGCGAGGAGCAGCTCAAGGACATCATGGCGGGCAATGAGCCGAAACCGCCGAAGGACTGGGACGACACCTTGTCCAACAAGCCGCCGCAGGCGCCGCCCGCGCCGGCAGGCGGACCGGCGATACCGGCCGGCCAGCACTGACGTCCACCAGCCGCGCCGCCGGTGCTGCTTCGCTGCGCGGATAAGACGCTCGACCTGAGCAGCCCGGTGGTCATGGGCGTGCTCAACGTCACCCCCGATTCCTTCTCCGACGGCGGGCGCTTCGCCGGCGTAGAGGAAGCCGTTGCCCACGGCCTGGCGATGGCTGGCGCGGGTGCCGCGCTCATCGACGTCGGCGGGGAGTCGACGCGCCCGGGAGCTGAGCCGGTGAGCGCGCCGGAGGAGCTGCGGCGCGTGATTCCCGTAATCGCGGCGCTCGCGGCGGCGACGGCGGCGGTGATCTCGGTCGACACCAGCAAGCCCGAGGTCATGCAGGCCGCGGCCGCCGCCGGCGCCGGCCTCATCAACGATGTGCAGGCGCTGCGCTCGCCGGGCGCGCTGCAGGCGGCGGCCGCCAGCGGCTGCGCCGTGTGCCTGATGCACATGCAGGGCGAGCCGCGCACCATGCAACTCGCCCCGCAGTACGCCGACGTGTTCGCCGAGGTGCGCGCCTTCCTCGCCGCGCGCGCCGCGGCCTGCCGCGCGGCCGGGATCGCCGACGCGCGCCTGGTGATCGACCCCGGATTCGGCTTCGGCAAGACCGTGGAGCACAATCTGACGCTGCTGCGCCGCCTGAGCGAGCTGGCGCGCGACGGGCTGCCGGTGTTGGTTGGCTTGTCGCGCAAGTCGATGCTGGGCACACTGACGCAGCGCGCACCCGGCGAGCGCACCGCCGGCAGCGTGGCGCTCGCGGTGGTCGCAGCGCTCGGCGGTGCGCGCATCGTACGCGCCCACGACGTGGCGCCGACGGTGGATGCGCTGCGGGTGGTGGCAGCCGTGCAAGGCGGGCGGTGAGGGACTTAAATGGCGCGACGCTATTTCGGCACCGACGGAGTCAGGGGGAGGGTGGGCGAGCACCCCATGACGGTGGATTTTGCGCTGCAGCTGGCCAGCGCCGCGGCGCGCGTGCTGGCGCCGGAGGGCGGGGCGGTGCTGATCGGCAAGGACACGCGCCTGTCCGGCTACATGTTCGAATCGGCGCTCGAGGCGGGTTTCGTCGCCGCGGGGGTCAACGTCATGCTCATCGGCCCGCTGCCGACGCCGGGCATCGCCTATATGACACGCCGCTTCAACTGCGATTTCGGCGTGGTGATCAGCGCCTCGCACAACCTCTACGACGACAACGGCATCAAGTTCTTCGATGCCTCCGGCGCGAAGCTCTCCGACGAGCTCGAGGAGCGCATCGAGACCGAGCTCGAGCAGGCGCCGCTGACGCGCGCCTCGCGCAACCTCGGCCGCGCCACGCGCGCCGATCGCTCGCGCACGCATTACCAGGAGTTCTGCGCCTCGACGCTGCCGCCCGGCACCGACCTGTCGGGTCTGAAGATCGTGATCGACTGCGCCAACGGGGCGGCCTACAAGGTCGGCCCACGCATCCTCGCCGACCTCGGTGCAGAGATCGTGCCGATCGGCTGCTCGCCCAACGGTCGCAACATCAACGACGGCTGCGGCTCGATGGCGCCGGCGCTGCTGCAGCTCACCGTGCCCGGGGTACGCGCCAACGTGGGCATCGCGCTCGACGGTGACGGTGACCGCCTGGTGATGGTCGACCATCTCGGCCGCATCGTCGACGGCGACCAGATCCTCTACGTGATCGCCCGGGCACAGCACGCGGCCGGCACGCTGCACGGACCGGTGATCGGCACGGTGATGAGCAATCTCGGGCTGGAGATCGCGCTGCGCGCCGCCGGCATCGAGTTCCGCCGCGCGGCGGTGGGCGATCGCTACGTGCTGTCGATGCTGCGCGAACTGCGCGGCATGCTCGGCGGGGAGACCTCCGGTCACATCCTGTGCCTGGACAAGACCACCACCGGCGACGGCCTGGTGAGCGCCCTGCAGGTGCTCGCCGTCATGAAGCACTCGGGCCGCTCGCTGGCGGAGCTCGCTTCCGGCATGCGCAAGTTCCCCCAGGTGCTGCTCAACGTGCAGGTGTCGCGGCGCTTCGATCCGGCGAGCGTCCCTGCCGTGCAGGCGGCGGTGCAGCGCATCGAGCAGCGTCTCGACGGCGAGTGCCGCGTGGTGCTGCGCCCGTCGGGCACCGAGCCGGTGATCCGGGTGATGGTGGAAGGGCGCGACGAGGCCGAGACGCGCACCGCGGCCACCGAGCTCGCCGACATCATTCGTAACATTGCCGCCTGAGCCGCTCGCCCGGCTCGCCACGCCACTGCGTTGCTTAACGATGTCCCGGAGACGGGCAAAAAAAGCCCGTTCCGGGGCCGTCAAAAACAGGGATGTTTTTGCCGGAGCCTCCAGGGATGGATTCACGGCGTCCCCGGAACGGGCTTTTTTTGCGTCGGCTCCGGGGTCACGCTGAGCGGTGGCGGGTGGCGTTGCGTCACCCCCCTCGCATCGCTATCATCCCGCGCCCTTTGAAAACCGGTGGGCGGCCCTGCAGCAAGGCCCGCCCGAGGTCACTCATGCGCCGCCCCATTGTCGCGGGAAACTGGAAGATGCATGGGTCGCGCAGCGAGACGGCGCGGCTCATCGAGGAACTCCTGGCGCGCGCCCCGGCCGCGCCGGCGGCGGCCTGCGTCGTGTGCCCGCCGTTCGTCTACCTGCACGAGGCAGGAAGGCTGCTGCGCGACTCGGTGTTCAGTCTCGGTGCCCAGGACCTGAGTGCTGACGCGCAGGGCGCGTTCACCGGCGAGGTGTCGGCGGCGATGCTCAAGGACGTCGGCTGCGAGTACGTGATCGTCGGCCACTCCGAGCGGCGGCTGTTGTACCGCGAGAGCGATCAGCTGATCGCCCGCAAGTTCGGCGCCGCGCACGCCAAGGGACTGGTGCCGATCCTGTGTATCGGCGAGCAGCTCGCCGATCGCGAGGCCGGTCGCACGCGCGAGGTCGTCGCACGGCAGCTCGACGTGGTGCTCGAGCTGTGTGGCGCGGGCGCGCTCGAGCAGGGCGTCATCGCCTACGAGCCGGTGTGGGCCATCGGCACCGGTCGCAACGCCACACCCGATCAGGCGCAGGAGGTTCACGCCTTCATCCGCGGCCGGATCGGCGCCCGGGATGCTAGAATCGCCGCTGCCACCCGTATTCTTTACGGCGGCAGCGTCAAGGCGGGCAATGCGGTGGAATTGTTCGCGATGCCCGATGTCGACGGCGGCCTGATCGGCGGCGCTTCGCTCAAGGCGGACGAATTCCTGGCGATCCTGGCTGCAGCGCCGAAAGGCTGAGTGAGTGTTCCGATGTTGCGCACGATCTTGACTCTGGTGCAGGTGATTTCGGCGTTCGCCATCATCGGTCTGGTGCTGCTGCAGCGAGGCAAGGGCGCGGAAGCCGGCGCCGGCTTTGGCGCCGGTGCCTCCGGAACGGTGTTCGGCGCGCGTGGCGCGACCACGGCGCTGTCGCGCGCCACCGCGGTGTTTGCCGCGGTGTTCATGATCAACAGCCTGGCGCTCGCCTACATGGGCACGCGCACCACCGAGGCCGCCGCGCAGAAGACCATCCTCGACGAGGCCGCGCCGGTGAAGCCGGGCAGCGGCGCACCGCTCGGCGGCAACGGCGTGCCACCGCAGCCGGCGCCGGCCGCAGCGCCGCCCGCGGCGGCACCGGCGAGCGCCCCGACTCCGGCCAACGCACCGACACCGGCGCCGAAGTGACGGCGCGGTGCGCTGCAGGCTTGCTGGTCTGCGCGGGTGGCGCGGGCTGCAGCGGATCCTTAATGAATGTTGCCGACGTGGTGGAATTGGTAGACACACTAGCTTGAGGGGCTAGCGCCGCAAGGCGTGTCGGTTCGAATCCGACCGTCGGCACCAAAACGACTCAGTGCGCTGCTACAATGCCGCCCTCTCGAAGCGCAGGTCGCGCATGCTGTCGAACTATCTGCCGATCCTCATCTTTCTGGTGGTAGCCGCGGCTCTGGCCGTGGTGTTGCTGGTGCTCGGCACCGGCCTCGGCCGCCACTTCGCGCGCTTTCACGACGATCGCGCCAAGCTCACGCCCTACGAGTGCGGCTTCGACGCCTTCGAGGACACGCGCAGCAAGTTCGACGTGCGCTACTACCTGGTGGCGATCCTGTTCATCGTCTTCGACCTGGAGATCGCGTTCCTGTTTCCCTGGGCGGTGGCCCTGCGGCAGATCGGCCTGTTCGGGCTGGCCGCGATGGGCATCTTCCTCGGCATCCTCGTGGTGGGCTTCATCTACGAATGGAAGAAGGGGGCGCTCGAGTGGGACTAGCCGCGGAGAGCCAGGACGGCTTCGCGCAGCGCGGCTTCGTCACCGCGCGGCTCGATGAGCTGGTGAACTGGGCGCGCACCGGCTCGCTGTGGCCGATGACCTTCGGCCTGGCCTGCTGCGCGGTGGAGATGATGCATGCCGGCGCCTCGCGCTACGACCTCGACCGCTTCGGGGTGGTATTCCGTCCGAGCCCGCGCCAGTCGGACGTGATGATCGTCGCCGGGACGCTGGTCAACAAGATGGCGCCGGCGCTGCGGCGGGTGTACGACCAGATGGCCGAGCCGCGCTGGGTCATCTCCATGGGCTCGTGCGCCAACGGCGGCGGTTATTATCATTACTCCTACTCGGTGGTCCGCGGCTGCGATCGCATCGTGCCGGTCGACGTGTACGTACCGGGCTGTCCGCCGACCGCGGAAGCCCTGGTGTACGGGATCGTGCAGTTGCAGAAGAAGATCGCCCGCACCAGCAGCATCGCCCGGTAGAGGCACCAAGGAGTGCAGCAGCACGTGAGCGAGCTCATCGAAGCTCTGGCCCGCAAGGTCGACGCGCAGCTCGGCGGCCGCGCGCGGCGCGTGTCGGCGCGCCCGCAGGAGCTCGCCTACGAGACCGACGCGCCGGCGCTGCTCGAGGTGTGCCGCAGCCTGCGCGACGCGCCGGCGCTTAGCTTCGAGATGCTGATGGATCTCGCCGGCCTCGACTACCTGCACTACGGCCGCGATGAGTGGGAGACCCAGGGCGCCACCCGCTCCGGCTTCAGCCGCGCCCGCGAAGCGCAGAGCAAGCCGCCCGATGCGCACGAGGCCGGGCGCTTCGCGGTGGTCTACAACCTGCTGTCCATCAGTCACAACCAGCGGCTGCGCCTCACGGTGAAATGCCCGGACACCGCCGAGCCGGTGGTGGATTCGGTGGTGGAGGTGTGGGCGAGCGCCAACTGGTTCGAGCGCGAGGCCTTCGACCTGTACGGCATCCTGTTCCGCGGCCACCCGGACCTGCGCCGCATCCTCACCGACTACGGTTTCATCGGGCACCCGTTCCGCAAGGATTTCCCGCTCTCCGGCAACGTCGAGGTGCAGTACGACCCGGACAAGCGCCGCGTGGTCTACCAGCCGGTGAGCATCGTGCCGCGCGTGCTCGTGCCCAAGGTCATCCGCCATGACCATCGCTACGAGCCCGCGCTCAGGGATCCGCAGGTACCGCGCTGATGGACGCCGCGCCTCCGACCGAGATCCGTAACTACACCATGAACTTCGGGCCGCAGCACCCGGCGGCGCACGGCGTGCTACGCCTGGTGCTGGAGCTCGACGGCGAGGTGATCCGCAAGGCCGACCCGCACATCGGGCTGCTGCATCGGGCCACCGAGAAGCTCGCCGAATCGAAGCCCTTCAACCAGTCGATCGGCTACATGGACCGCCTCGACTACGTCTCGATGATGTGCAACGAGCACGCCTACGTGCTCGCCATCGAGCGCTTGCTCGGCATCGAGCCGCCCGAGCGCGCCCAGTACATCCGCGTGATGTTCGACGAGATCACGCGCGTGCTCAATCACCTCATGTGGCTCGGCGCGCACGGCCTGGACATCGGCGCGATGACGGTGTTCCTGCTGTGCTTCAAGGAGCGCGAGGAGCTCATGGACGTGTACGAGGCGGTCTCCGGCACGCGCATGCACGCCACCTACTACCGCCCGGGCGGCGTGTACCGCGACCTGCCGGATGCGATGCCGAAGTACCAGGCCTCGAAGTGGCGCTCGGCCAAGGATGCGGCGCGCATGAACGAGGCGCGCGCCGGCACCATGCTCGATTTTCTCCAGGCCTTCACCGAGAGCTTTCCGGCGCGCGTCGACGACTATGAAACGCTGCTCACCGACAACCGCATCTGGAAGCAGCGCACCGTCAACATCGGAGTGGTGAGCCCGCAGCGCGCCATGCAGCTCGGCTTCTCGGGTCCCATGCTGCGCGGCTCCGGGGTGGCCTGGGACCTGCGCAAGAAGCAGCCCTACGAGGTCTATGCGCGCATGGAGTTCGACATCCCGCTGGGCGTCAATGGCGACTGCTACGACCGCTACCTGGTGCGCATCGAGGAGCTGCGCCAGTCGAACCGCATCATCCGCCAGTGCATCGAGTGGCTGCGCGCGCATCCCGGGCCGGTGATGCTCGACGACACCAAGGTATGTCCGCCGCGGCGCGAGCGCATGAAGGAGGACATGGAAGCCCTGATTCATCACTTCAAGTTCTTCACCGAAGGCTACGAGGTGCCCGCCGGCGACAGCTACGCGGCGGTCGAGGCGCCCAAGGGCGAGTTCGGGGTGTACCTGGTGTCCGACGGCGCCAACAAACCCTACCGCCTCAAGTGCCGGGCACCCGGATTCCCCCACCTGGCGGCGCTCGAGGAGATGTGCCGCGGCCACATGCTGGCCGACGTGGTGGCGGTGATCGGTTCGCAGGACATCGTGTTCGGCGAGATCGACCGATGAGCGAGCGCAGCAACGTCGGGGTGGGTGGCACGGGGCTGATGAGCAAGCTGCAGCTGCTGTCGGAGGACACGCGCCACACCATCGACCGCTGGGTGGCGAAATTTCCGCCCGGACGGCAGCGCTCGGCGTGTATCGCCGCGCTGCGTGCCGCGCAGGAGCAGAACGACGGCTTCCTCACCGCCGACCTGATGGACGCGGTCGCCGAGTACCTGCAGCTGCAGCCGATCCAGGTCTACGAGGTGGCGCGCTTCTACTCGATGTTCGAGACGCACCCGTGCGGGCGCCACCACGTCAGCATCTGCACCAACATCTCCTGCATGCTCAACGGCGGCCAGGAGCTGCTGGCGCACGCCGAGCGCAAGCTCGGCATCAAGGCGAACCAGAGCACTGCCGACGGCCGCATCTTCCTCAAGCTGGAGGAGGAGTGTCTGGCGGCCTGTACCGGTGCGCCCATGGCGATGGTGGATCACGTGTTCCACGAGCACCTCACCGCGGAGAAGCTCGATGCGATCCTGGATGAGCTGACATGAGCGCCATCGAGGACAAGTACGCCGAGCACATGAACCTCACGGTGTTCGAGCCGCTCAAGCTCGCGCAGTCGTGGACGCTCGACACCTACCGCAGCATCGGCGGCTACCAGGTGTGGGAGCGGCTGCTCGGCGAGAAACCCGAGCGCGGCCAGGTGATCGACCAGCTCAAGGCCTCGGGGCTGCGCGGGCGCGGCGGCGCCGGCTTTCCCACCGGCACCAAGTGGAGCTTCATGCCGCGCAACTCCCCGGCGCAGAAGTACCTGGTGTGCAATTCCGACGAGAGCGAGCCGGGCACCTGCCACGACCGCGACATCCTGCGCTATAACCCGCACGCGCTGATCGAGGGACTGGCGATCGGCGGCTACGCCACCAATACCACCGTCGCCTACAACTACATCCGCGGCGAGTTCCTCGGCGAGCCGGTGCCGCGTTTCGAGGCCGCGCTCGCCGAAGCCTATGCCGCGGGGCTGCTCGGCCGGAACATCCGCGGCAGCGGCATCGACTTCGACATCCATACCTTCGTCGGTGCCGGCGCCTACATCTGCGGCGAGGAGACCGCGCTGCTCGACTCGCTCGAGGGCAAGACGGGCAAGCCGCGCTTCAAGCCGCCGTTCCCCGCGAACTTCGGACTGTACGGCGCGCCGACCACCATCAACAACACGCTGAGCTTCGCCTCGGTGCCGACCATCCTGCGCAAGGGTCCGGCGTGGTTCGCCGCCCTCGGGCCGCCCAACTCCGGCGGTACGCTGATCTACTCCGTATCCGGACACGTCACGCGGCCGCGCAACATCGAGCTGCCGCTCGGCGTGCCGTTCGCCGACCTGCTGGAGCTGTGCGGTGGGGTGCGCGGCGGCCGCAGACTCAAGGCGGTGATTCCCGGCGGGGTCTCGGTGCCGGTCGTGCCCGCGGAAATCATGCTCAAGACCAACATGGACTACGACTCGGTGAAGGCCGCCGGCTCGGCGCTCGGCACCGGGGCCGCCATCGTCATGGACGAGACCACCTGCATGGTGCGAGTGCTCGAGCGCATCTCGCGTTTTTACATGGCCGAGTCCTGCGGTCAGTGCACCCCGTGCCGCGAGGGCACCGGCTGGATGAACCGCATGCTGCAGCGCGTGCTTGCGGGCGCCTCGCGGCGCGAGGAGCTCGCGCTGCTGCTGGACGTGGCCAACCGCATCGAGGGGCATACCATCTGCGCCTTCGGCGATGCCTCCGCCTGGCCGGTGCAGAGCTTCCTCAAGCACTACCGGCATGAATTCGAATACATGATCGACCACGGCGGCCGCAGCCTGGTCAGCGAACAGCTGGGAGCACAGGCGGCGTGACAGGCATGCACGGGGATTGTCATGGCGGATGAGGTGGTCAACATCGAGGTCGACGGCGTGCCGGTGCAGGCCAGGAAGGGCGAGATGATCATCCGCGCCACCGACCGCAGCGGCGTATACGTGCCGCGCTTCTGCTACCACGAGAAACTCACCGTGGCGGCCAATTGCCGCATGTGCCTGGTGGACGTCGAGAAGGCGCCCAAGCCGCTGCCGGCCTGCGCCACGCCGGTGACGGAAGGCATGAAGGTGTTCACCCGCTCGCCGCGCGCCATCGGCGCGCAGCGCGCGGTGATGGAGTTCCTGCTCATCAACCATCCGCTCGACTGCCCGATCTGTGACCAGGGCGGGGAGTGCGAGCTGCAGGACCTGGCGGTCGGCTTCGGGCGCGACGTGTCGCGCTACAACGAGGGCAAGCGCGCGGTGGCCGACGAGAACTTAGGTCCCCTGATCGCCACCGACATGACGCGCTGCATCCAGTGCACGCGCTGCGTGCGCTTCACCGAGGAGATCGCCGGCGTGCAGGAGCTCGGCACCATCGGCCGCGGCGAGCACATGGAGATACGCACCTACATCGAGAGCACCGTGAACCACGAGCTCTCCGGCAACGTCATCGACCTGTGCCCGGTCGGCGCGCTGGTCTCCAAACCCTACCGCTTTACCGCGCGCGCCTGGGAGATGAGCTCCGCGCCGCTGATCTCTCCGCACGATGCGGTCGGCAGCAACCTGTTCGGCCACGTGCTGCGCGGGCGGCTGATGCGCGTCGTGCCGCGCGAGAACGAGGCAATCAACGAGGTGTGGATCGCCGACCGCGACCGCTTCAGCTACGAGGGCGTCTACAGCGCCGACCGTCTGCAGCGGCCGCTGCTGCGCGAGGGCGGCGGCTGGGTGGCGAGCGACTGGGAGCCGGCGCTGATGCGCGCCGCGCAGGGGCTGCGCGAGCGCGCCGCCTCCCTCGGCGTGCTCGCCAGCAGCTGCGCCACCGTCGAGGAGCTGTACCTGGCGGCGCGCCTGGCGCGCGGCCTGGGCTCGCACAACATCGATCACCGGCTGCGGCAGGCGGATTTTCGCGACCAGGCGGCCGATCCGCCGTTCCCTGCGCTCGGGCTGCCGCTCGTTGAGGTGGATGCGCTGCAGGGGCTGTTCATCATCGGCTCGAATCTGCGCCGCGAGGCGCCGATCCTGGCGCACCGCGTACGCAAGGCCGCCCAGCGCGGTGCCGCGGTGGCGTTCCTCAACCCGGAGCGCTTCTCGTACCTCTTCCCGGTGAAGTCGTACCTCGCCGCCGCCCCGGCCGATATGGTGGCGGAGCTGGCAGCGGTGCTGGCGGCGGTCGCGGCGGTGACCGGTGCGGCGGTGCCCGCGCACCTCGCAGAGGCGGTCGGGGCAGCGAGCGTCGGCGAGACGCACCGCGCCGCGGCGCAGGCGCTGCTCAGCGGGGAGCGGCGCGCGGTGTGGCTCGGTGCGCTCGCCGCACGGCATGCGCAGTTCGCCGAGCTGCGCGCGCTCGCGGCGGGACTGGCGCAGCTCGCCGCGGCGAGCTACGGGCGCATCGCCGAGGGCGGCAATGCCGCCGGCGCTTACCTCGCAGGGGCCGTGCCGCATCGCCAGGCAGGCGGCCAGGCGGTGACGCCCGCCGGTCTCAACGCGCGCGCGATGCTGCAGGAGCCGCTGCGCGCCTACCTGCTGTGCGGAGCCCTGGAGCCTTCGCTCGACATGGCTGAACCGCAGAGCGGGCGCACGCTCGCGCGCGCGGAGCTGGTGGTCGCGCTGACCCCGTATGCGAGCGAGGAGCTCAAGCGCATCGCGCACGTGCTGCTGCCGATTGGCACCTTCGCCGAGACCAGCGGCAGCTACGTCAACTGCGAGGGACTGTGGCAGAGCAGTGCCGGCGCGGCCCAGCCGGTGGGCGAGGCGCGCCCCGCCTGGAAGGTGCTGCGGGTACTGGGCAACCTGCTGAACCTTCCCGGCTTCGACTACCAGTCCTCGGAGGAGGTGCTCGCCGAAGTGCGCGGCCTGAGTGCCGCTGTGGTGGCCGCGCCGTACCGCGGCAGCCACGCCGTGGCGCCCGCCGCGGCCGCCGCCCAGCGCAGCACCGCGCCGCTGCCCGATGTGTCCATGTACCAGAGCGACGCGCTGGTGCGGCGCGCACCGTCGCTGCAGCGCACGCGCGAAGGCCGCAGCGCGCCGGTGAGCTACTAAAGAGGGCGGCGCGGTGAACGAGCGACTCACAACCACCTGGCTCTCGCTGCCCGGCTACGTGCAGTCCACCGGGCTGATTCTGCTCATCACGGTGGTGCTCATCGTGTGCGTGGCGATGCTCACGCTGTGGGAGCGCAAGGTCATCGGCTGGATGCAGCTGCGCCGCGGCCCGAACCGTGTGCGCCTGTTCGGCCTGCTGCCCGGCGTCGGCCAACCCTTCGCCGACGTCTTAAAACTGCTGATGAAAGAGGTGATCATCCCGGCAAAGGCCAACAAGCTGCTGTTCCGCCTCGCGCCGATCATTGCGCTGGTGCCGGCGTTCGCCGCCTGGGCGGTGATCCCGCTGTCCCCGACGGTGGTGGTGTCGCACGCCGATGCGGGGCTGCTGTACCTGCTGTCACTCACCTCGATGGGCGTCTACGGCGTGATCATCGCCGGCTGGGCCGCCAACTCGAAGTACGCGTTCCTCGGGGCGATGCGTTCGGCGGCGCAGATGGTGGCGTACGAGATCGCGATGGGGTTTGCGCTGGTGGGGGTGCTGATGGCCACCGGCAGCATGAACCTCGGCGTCATCGTCACGACCCAGACGGGCGGCATCGGCTCGTGGAACTGGTTCTGGCTGTTCCCGCTGCTCATGGTGTACTTCATCTCCGGGGTGGCGGAGACCAATCGCGCGCCGTTCGACGTCGCGGAAGGGGAGTCGGAAATCGTCGCCGGCTTCCACGTCGAGTACTCGGGCATCGCCTTCGCGCTGTTCTTCCTCGCCGAATACGCCAACATGATCCTGATCTCCACGCTCACGGCGGTGTTCTTCTTCGGCGGCTGGCAGGGGCCGCTCGAGGGTTACCCGCTGGGGCTCGGCGCGACGTTCCTCGGCCAGCCGAGCTTCCTGTGGCTGTTCATCAAGGTGTTCGTGCTGGTGTTCCTGTTCCTGTGGTTCCGCGCCACCTTCCCGCGCTACCGCTACGACCAGATCATGCGCCTCGGCTGGAAGTCGCTGATCCCGGTGACGCTGGTATGGATCGGGGTGGAGATGCTGCTGGCGGTGTACCGCGTCGGGCCGTGGGCGCGTCCCTGGTATCACTGAGCGGAGCAATCGATGGCGCTCAATCCTTTCAAGACCTTCCTGCTGCCGGAGCTGCTCAAGGGCCTGTGGCTCACGCGCCGCACCCTGTTCCAGAAGAAGTACACGCTCAACTACCCCGAGGAGAAGACCCCGCAGTCGCCGCGCTTTCGCGGCCTGCATGCGCTGCGCCGCTACGCGAACGGCCAGGAGCGCTGCATCGCCTGCAAGCTGTGCGAGGCAGTGTGCCCGGCGGTGTGCATCACCATCGACTCGGACGTGGCGCCCGACGGCACGCGGCGCACGACCCGCTACGACATCGACCTGTTCAAGTGCATCTACTGCGGCTTCTGCGAGGAGGCCTGCCCGGTGGATGCCATCGTGCTGACGCGCATCCTCGAGTACCACATGGAGCGGCGCGGCGAGAACATCATGAGCAAGGACAAGCTGCTCGCCGTCGGCGAGCGCTACGAGGCGATGATCGCCGCCGACAAGGCCGCGGACGCCCCGTACCGATGAGCGCGCCCGCCGCCAATCCCGCCGCGGAGCGCGGCCAATGCTGATCCAGGGGCTGTTCTACCTGTTCGCCGCGATCCTCACCCTGGCGGCGCTCGGGGTGATCGGCTCACGCAACCCGGTGTACTCGGCGCTGGCGCTGGTGCTGTGCTTCGTCACCTCCGCGGCCATCTGGCTGCTCGTGGAGGCGGAGTTCCTGGCGGTGGTGCTGGTGCTGGTGTACGTCGGAGCGGTGATGGTGCTGTTCCTGTTCGTGGTGATGATGCTCGACATCAACCTGGCGGAGCTGCGGCAGGGGTTCACGCGCTTCGCCTGGCTGGGCGTCCTGACCGCGCTGGCCGTGATCGTCGAGATCGTCGGCGTGGTGTGGGTGCGCGGCGCGCTCGGCATCGATGCCGGCCACGGCGGCGCACCTGAGCCGGCCGGCTACAGCAACACGCTCGAGCTCGGCAGCGTGCTGTACACGCGCTACGCCTACCCGCTGGAGCTGGCGGCCATGCTGCTGCTGGTCGCGATCGTCGCCGCCATCGCCCTGACCCTGCGCCGCCGCGCCGGCTACAAGCAGCAGGACGTCGCCGCGCAGGTGGCGGTGCGCGCCGCCGACCGCGTGCGCATCGTGCGCATGGACGCGGAGCCAGGCCCGTGATCACGCTGGCGCAGCTGCTGACGCTCTCGGGCGTGCTGTTCTCGGTGGCGGTGGCCGGCATCTTCCTCAACCGCAAGAACGTCATCCTGCTGCTGATGTGCGTGGAACTGCTGCTGCTCGCCGCCAACTTCAATTTCATCGCCTTCTCGCGCTACCTCGGTGACATCAACGGGCAGGTGTTCGTGTTCTTCATCCTCACGGTGGCGGCGGCCGAGTCGGCCATCGGACTTGCGATCCTGGTGGTGCTGTTCCGCGAGCGGCGCAGCATCAACGTCGAAGACCTGAACACGCTGAAGGGCTGACGGTGCCGGCGCTCAACCCCGACGTGCTGCTCGCCATAGCGCTGCTGCCACTCGCGGCCGCGCTGATCGCCGGCCTCGGCGGGCGCGTCATCGGGCGCGCCGCTGCGCACACCGTGACCTGCCTGGCGGTGGCGGTGTCCTTTGGGCT